>ENA-UPWK01000041-UPWK01000041.1-human-gut-metagenome-genome-assembly--contig:-NODE-41-length-125100-cov-24.890892_pt1 | contig 125100 bp, 98 predicted proteins | sample MGYA00250048_ERZ773373 | MGnify/ENA primary metagenome ERZ773373 (study PRJEB29103, sample SAMN06112059) | human gut metagenome | biome: human gut; feature: ankylosing spondylitis patient; material... | reverse complement strand
CTGAACGTATGCAGCAGTTGCAGGACAACGATATGAAATACCGCTATTTGCTGATGCAAGGACAGGCAGACGGGGAAGTCTTTGATATACTGGAAACCAAATTCAATTGGCAGAGGGATAACGGTTTTATCCAAAGTCTAACCGATTCTGTGATAGATTTTGAGTATCGCAGCAGGAAGCAGGCGGAAGCGTTGGAGCGTGCAAGGCTACTCAATGAACAAGCCGAGCTGTTGAGAAAGGAAGCCGATAAACTAGGTAAGCCATAAGTGGAGTAAAGCCGGAGTGATGAATCATGTTTATCGCCCGGCTTTTCAAATTCATTTATTTTTCTTCGGACAGCATGTCGTTAGGTATTCAGAAGAATAATTTATAACAAAGTATGCCCAATAAAAATAATCCTAAAAGGCATATTGCAAAAATTATATATGCCTTGAATAGATAAATTTGGTCTGACTGTTCTTTTGCTATGGTATTTTTACGGATTTCCTCTATCGTTTCAATGGAAATGTTGGATAAATTAATATTTTTTCCCTTGTTTACGAGGTATTTATGATGTTCTTTCATCCTTTCTTTATTCAATTTGCGAAGCTCACGGTTCTCTTTGTCCCGTTGTAGCATATCATTTATACAGCCTAATGTTCCCATTTTTTAGTTTAAATTTAATTTCTGTTTTGATAATTCAATTATAATCACGATGTTCATTCAAGGATTTACCGATTATCATTTTTAAATAAAACAGGTACAGTCCAAACGGAGTTGTGATATTCACCTTTCCCGTAATAATTGATGGTAGGAGTCCACCGTGGCATACCTTTTATGATTTGCAATACTTGCTTATCCCATTCAGGTATGCCACAACTTCGTAAGGTTTCTACCTTTATTATTTCTCCGTAAGAATCAATTCGTATCGTATAAATCCCTTTGGCTTCTTTTTTGCCGTTCAATAGCTTGGGGTCGTATGTTAGGCGTTCATTGATGTAGTTGGTAACTGCATACGGATTTGCTTTTTCAAAATAAGACACAGTTTCCCATTCCACAAAACTTTGTTTCAATTCTTCCTCTGCAATGCTGTCCGATTTTACTCTATCTCTATAATGTTGTGGTAAGAATGGTACATATACTGTATGGAAGCATTCTATTCGTTTACCGTTCTTATCCCTGCAAGGCAGACAGTGTGGAAGTTCTTTTGTTAATCTAATTATTTCTTTGTCAAACTCTTTATGGATAGTAGTCAGAATATTGATTTCACGAGGTAAACCCAGTGTGTCGATGGAAAACATCACAACAGAATGACCTGCCACATTCTTTTTCAGTAACTCTTTGGGGTATTTCATTTGAGAAACGAAATACTTTTCCAAGTCATAATCCCATACAGCCCATCGGGGATATTCTTTGATAGCCTGAGTTTTATTGATAGGAGCAGTACCCTTGTTCCAAATATCTTCTTTGCGCCAAATACTATCCAATCGTTTTTCGTTCTCTCGTAGCCCTTGAATACTGTTATCTGTTGTACATCTAACAGGCGCAACTCCGATTGTCAAACTTTCCGGTAGATAAAGGAATGTCAGAGTACTATCTGTAAGTTCTTGAATGATACAATTTTTCCCCGATTCAAAAACTTTGATAGTATCTCCATGCAAAGAATAGGAATAAAATGTTTTGGTTTGTTTTTCATCATATAGAAACGTAGTTCTCCATCCGGCACTACGAAATTCCATTTCCATTGCATATTGTTTGTCTTTAGGAAGTTGCACTTTCCATATTTTGTTCTCTAATAAAGCAGACATATCTGCACAATTCTTGTCTTGTGCTAAAAGTGGGCTGACAAGATTGAAAGAAAATATAAATAATATGGGTAGAAAATGTTTCATAACCAGTCATATAAACAACACTCAAATATAGGGAAAGTTAATAATAGAACAGCTTGTTAAGCTATTTTTTTCTTATTAAGTTTGAACAAATTAACTTTTAATATTCAAGAAAAGGCTTTCCTATACATTGCAAGTTTAGTTTATCCCTTTGTCTATATATCCAAAACGAACTAAACCTACTTTTATAGACAGCAAAATATATATACAGGCGAAAAGAAAAACAGTATTCTTCTTTTCGCCTGTATCATGTCTATTTTTCACTGAAAAACGAGGGAAAACAGATATAAAAACATCTCCTACCACATTTACCCATTAACAACAAATATCCTTTTCTGTTTTCTTATAACCACTCTATTTGTATGCAAATTGCATGTTTGTAAAATGTTAATATTGATATATTCTACGCTATAAATACATGATATTCAGTATTAAATAGATAGAAAATTATACACATTAATTATAGCCAACCGTAGTAAACTTAGGAGAGGTCGTGGCGATCGGTTACGGTACGCAGACCCGTAGGGAGATCACAGGATCCGTGGCGAACGTATCCGAAGAAAGTTTTAACAAAGGTATCACACGTGACGCTTCCGACTTGTTGCAAGGCAAGGTAGCTGGTTTGACGATCACTTCCGGCTCCGGTGATGTGACGCGTGGATCTACGATGCGTTTGCGTGGTACATCCACGTTGCAGAACGACCAAGGTCCGTTAATCGTTATCGATGGTATTCCCGGTGGTGATATGTCGACGGTAGCTCCTTCCGATATCGAGTCTATCTCCGTCTTGAAAGATGCCTCCTCCGCCGCTATCTACGGCTCTCGTGCCGCTGGTGGTGTAGTATTGATTACGACCAAGAGAGGTTCTGGCTCCAAGACACAAATCAGCTATGATGGTTATGTTGCCTTTGATCAGATGGCCAATAAGCCCGATTTAATGAATGCGGACGAATGGAGAGGTTACGCAAATAGCAAAGGTCTAGACTATAGCGTATACGACCAATATGGTGCCGACACAGATTGGTTTGATGAACTGACTCGTACCGGAGTTTCTCAGAACCATTCAATCTCTTTGTCTGGTGGTGGTTCTAAGAACAACTATCGTGCGTCCTATACCTATTTGGATCGAAATGGTATCATGCGCGATAACGATATGCAACGCCATAGCTTCCGCTTCCAGTTCCAGCAGCGTGCGATCAATGACCGTTTGCGTATTGGTTTGGCTGGATCTGCTACCTTGACAGACTCACATGTTCCGAATGGTGACAACTTCGTGTTGGCATACAGCATGTTGCCTGTTTACCCAGTTTATAACGCTGATGGTTCTTACTTCACGAAAGTTAATGCGGAGTATGACCAAGGTAATCCTGTTCAAAACCAAAATCTGAACGAGCGAAAAAACAGCAACGTTTATTTTTATGGTGCCGGTGATATCCAATTTGAGATTATCAACGGATTGAACATCAAGGCAAATTTATATAAGAGCCGTTTCTCTAATGAGTATAGCCGCTATGACGACTCTCGTACGACGGTCGGACAGGGTAATAATGGCTTTGCGCAAAAACGTAATCGGGCATGGGATCGTAACTTGATGGAGTGGACTTTGGACTACAATAAGTCTTTTGGTGCGGACGAAAAACATAAATTGAATGCGATTCTCGGTTACTCTTGGGAGGATAACACATATTCTTATTTCTTCGCTCAAAACCGCAACTTTTTGATCAACGATTTGTCATATAACGCTTTGCAATCCGGAGCCGGATTAAAGACAGGCGACGTTGAGTCTGGTAAGAACTACTACAAATTGATCTCTATGTTCGCCCGCGCTCACTATAGCTATGACGAGCGTTATATGATTACGGCTACCGTCCGTCGAGATGGTTCCTCTAAGTTCGGTGCGAATCATAAATGGGGTACGTTCCCCTCTGTTTCCGCAGCTTGGGGTATCTCACAAGAGGCATTCATGCAAGACGTAAACTGGATCAATGACTTGAAGTTACGTGCGGGCTACGGTGTTACCGGTAACCAAGATGGTTTACAGCCGTATAAGAGCATGGAGCTTTATGGCATGTCCGGTATCTATTATGACAATGGTAATTGGGCTACATCTTATAAGATTTCCCAGAATGCCAACCCGGATTTGAAATGGGAGTCTACGGCTATGTTAAACATCGGTTTAGATTTCTCTTTGTTCAATGGCCGTTTAGGTGGTACAATCGAATGGTATGACAAACGTACATCAGACATGCTTTATACTTACAAGGTTCCGACTCCTCCGTATGTTTACGACCGTATGCAAGCCAATGTAGGTGATATGAAAAATACAGGTATCGAGGTTTTGTTAAACTTAGATGTGATCCGTAACAAGACATTCAACTGGAATATGTCATTGAACTTGTCCCACAATAAGAATGAAATCACGAAGTTGTCAAGCGATCTTTATACGACAGACCGTATTTATACAGGCGATCCATGGATCCGTGGTGCTTCCGGCGTAACTTCTCACGTAGTAGAGGAAGGCCGTCCCGTAGGACAATTCTTCATGCTGGAATGTACGGGTATCAAGGACGGAAAATATATCATTACGGATTTGAACGGTGATGGTGAGATCTCGGACGATGACCGCACATACGTAGGAGACGCACAACCAGACTTGACATTTGGATGGCAAAATAATTTCACTTGGAAGAACTGGGATTTCAGCTTCTTCTTCCGTGGAACGATCGGCAACAAGGTATTGAACAACCCGCGTGCGGCTTATGCGAATAATACGTACTTGATCGGTACAAACGCATTAGATGATGAATTGACTTATACGATGAAAGAATCTTCTCGCGTATGTTCTTATTATTTGGAGAATGGTTCGTTCATCCGTTTGGATAACTTGGCCTTAGGTTACACCTTCGATACGAAGAAGATTAATTGGTTGGATAAAGCTCGTCTTTATTTCGCCGCTCAGAACTTATTCGTAATTACTGGATACAAAGGTTTAGACCCAGAGGTTGAATTGTTCCGTGGTGAATCTTCCGATACGGATGCTGGTTTGTCTCCGGGTATTGAGCCTCGTCAATTCTTCCCGAAGGCACGTACCTTCACATTGGGTGTTAATTTAACTTTCTAAATTAAATCGTTATTAATTATGAATAAAAAATCAATTATATCATTATTTACTGGTGCTGCACTAATGTTTTCCATGCCCTCCTGTACGGATTTGGATGAAACGGTGTATGATAAGATTCCAGCAGAAAACTTCGGTAAAACCGATGGTGAAATCAATTCGATCATTGGACCTGCATACAATACATTTAAAAGATATTTCTCTGACGCATGTATTGCTTTATCGGAATGCTCAGGAGATATGGCGGTCGTACCTACCCGTAAAGGTGGTGACTGGTATGATGGTGGTCAGTATCGTGAGTTACACATGCACGCATGGACTGCGAATACCTCAGCCGTGAAAAACGCATGGTCAAGATCTACGGAAGCGATCTCTGCTTGTAACTTAATTTACGAGACTATTAGTACTTCCGCATTGGAAGAATCCGCAAAAGCTAGAGCGTTAGCGGAAATCCGCGGTGTACGTGCGTTCTGGATTTATTACCTGATGGATAATTGGGGAAATGTTCCATTGAGTATAGATTACAATGACACAGAACTGCCCACTTGCAAAACAAGGAAGGAAGTTTATGATTGGTTGGTTAAAGAGGTAAACGAGATCAAGGACTTGCTTCGTGAAGATGTTTCTGACGCTAGTTATGGAAAATTCACGAAAGGTGCCGCTTATACCTTATTGGCAAAGTTGTACCTAAACGCAGAGGCTTGGGGCGTAGACTCTCCTCGATATAAAGAGGCCGCTGACGCTTGTGATGTCGTGATGGGGCTTCCTTATATATTAGAGGCTAACTGGAAAACAAATTTCCAAGTAAATAACCAACAATCAAGAGAAGCTATCTTGGCTTGCTGCTTTAGTGCGAACGATACAGAATGGCAAAATCAATTACATTACCGTACTTTGCACTATAAAGATAATATACCTCTTGGAGCTACTTTCAGCGCATGGAACGGTATTTGCGCACAGCCGGATTATGTATTGCTATTCGACAAGGAAGATCCTCGCTATGAAGGCTCTTTCTTAGTAGGTCCAAGTATCGACCCAGCTACTGGGGAAGTGTTGATCACGGCACACGACCGTCCTTTGATACACACTCCGGAAGTTACAGTTATCCCCGGAACGGAACGTGATGGTACGATTTGGGGTGACGTGAACCAAGAAGACGGCGCTCGTTGTAACAAATGGACTTTCGATAAGTCCTTAACTAATGCGATGGAGAATGATTTCCATATCTTCCGTCTGGCTGATGTATATTTGATGAAAGCAGAGTGTTTGATACGCACAGGAGGCAACAATGCGGAGGCTACACGTTTGGTCAATGCGGTCCGCGAACGTGCTTACGGTAACTCTAACCACAATTACGCATCCGTAGATCTAGAAAAGATCGCCTTAGAACGTAAGTTCGAGTTGGCATGGGAATGCCACGCACGTCAAGACAATATTCGCTTTGGAACTTTCCAAAACGCTCGTTGGCTGAAATCTGAAACGAAAGGGAAAGACTACATGAATATCTTCCCGATCTCTCAAGACGCATGGCAAACGAACCAGAACTTAAAACAGAACCCGGGTTATCCCGCATTCTAAAATATTCTATGGGCTAGATGAGACTTTTTAGGTTTCGTCTAGCCCTTTTTGTATAATCTTAAAATAATACGAACATGAAGAAGTATTTGATTTTACTTGCGATGTTACTCGTCGCCGTTGCGAACTATGCGGAAAAGCCCGCTAATTATGTGGAAGCCTCCCAAGAAGCGTATAGAGCTTCTGACCCTCTGATGCTAGAAGGATATTTTACAGGTGATACTTTCTCCGGGCAGATTGAGTTGATGACCGCAAACCAGATTCCCGGATACAATACACCCACAAGGCTTACAATTGTCGTAAGTAATCCCGTATTATCTTCCTATAATTGGTCTGTCTCCGGTAATGGTATATCATCTTATATCTCTGATAGCCATTTATGTGAAATATTCTTCAAGACAGGAGGATCACGTGGCTGTACGGTTACTCTATCAGGTCCTCTTGCGTCTACCGGTCAACAGGTGACAAAGGTTTTCGGATTCTATTGATGTTGAAAGTGAAGACATTCTTAGAAAGTAATGCCCCGTCACCAACTTATTCGTAAGTCTGTGACGGGGCGTTGCTTGTTTTGTATCTTCTATTATTCTATTGGATATTTGTCAATACCATAGACCTTTTTTATATGAGGATCAATGTAGTAGATTCTTTGCCTCTTCTTGTCCCCCGATCTTGAATATTGCGCTCTTACCTACTAGGCGTTTGAAAGAATGAACGTGTGCCCAAATGCTTATGGGCATTAGGGGAGCGTTACAGTATGTCCGATACCCTATCTGTCAGGAACTACCGCTCCATCCTCTCCTTCTCCTTTATCAACCCATTCCGATACGCATAAAGCAGTTTCTCCAAGTCCTTGATCTGGCTTTGAAGATCCGCACCCTTATCCGTATCTTTCACCATCTGGCGATGGGAGCTTAATTCTACCACGATCGTAGTGGATTTGATATCCAAGCCTTCCTCGATCGCTTTCGCCCGGGATTCGAAGGGTTCGTGTTGCACAAGCTGGAAACCACGGGAGTGATATACTAATGTATAGCCCGCGATACCGGTTTCCAAATGATACGGACGGGAGAAACCGCCATCGATTACCAACATCTTGCCATTCGCCTTGATGGGATTCTCACCTTGATTGGAACGGACAGGGACATGTCCGTTGATGATATGCCGATGCATACCGGTCACCCCAAACTCATCCAATATCCTATCACAAATTTCCTCTTGCTCTCGTAACGTATAATAAGCGCCTTTTTCCTCCTTATGAGTCTCGGCCTCTTCGATAAAGGCACGCTCGAAAGTAGCCATCTTGCTTTTATCGAATAACGGGGAGTCCTTGCCGCCCCAAAGATACCAGATATAATCATGCGCATATTCCACTTCTTCCTGCTCCCCGGTCTTGAAATAAGCCGTACGGATCAGTTGGTCTACACGGTCCAACAAAGCACGGCCCTTATAATCCTGCCCCAAGATACGTACTGACTTAAACGTCCCATCCGGATTCATCGGGATAGAGGCATGAAACAGTAAATTGGAATTACAAACCTGATACATTCCCCCATGCCGGAAGAAACAACGCATATGCTTTTTCATCTTCTCGCTGCTCTCAAAAGAATGCAAGATCTTTCGGATCAAATCCTCCTCCTCAATAGAAAGACGATACGGATCTTTCGGGTCTAAAGTAGGCCAGTTGGTATCTTTAAGCGTATAGTCCTTTCCTTCGATATGAACCACTCCCCGCTTCAGATCGATATGGTGCAACAACATCCGGTCATCCATCTCAAACTCCGGACGACGGCGGATGATCTCACCCTCCAGCTTGAACTGGATGATGGTGATCGCCTTGTGCATCTGGGCGATCAAACGGGTGGTCTTCTCATCCATTGCATTATCGGCGAACTTTGTTTTCGGCATGAATAACGCACAAGGATCATCCCCGTACGCCTCCATCGCGAAAGTGGCCAACGGCAAAAGATTGATGCCATATCCATCTTCTAAGGTTGCCATATTACCAAAGCGTAAACACATACGAATCACGTTGGCGATACTTACCAAATTACCGGAAGCGGCTCCCATCCATAAGATATCATGATTACCCCATTGAACATCGAAATTATGGTAATCGCAAAGGATATCCATGATCTGATGAGCGCCCGGACCCCGATCGTAAATATCGCCGATGATATGTAACAGGTCGATTGTCAACCGTTGGATCAAGTTACACATAGCGATAATGAAATCGTCCGCACGTCCCGTGGAGATGATCGTACAAATAATCTGATCCACATAAGCGGATTTATTCGGCTCTACGGAAGACTCGTGCAATAACTCCTGAATAATATAAGAGAACTCCTTGGGTAAAGCCTTACGTACTTTCGAACGGGTGTATTTGGAGGACACGTTCCGGCAAACACGTACCAATTGATTCAAGGTCACTTGATACCAATCTTCCAGATCTTGCTCTTGGCTCTTGATCAGTTCCAGCTTATCCTCTGGATAATAAATCAAGGAACAAAGCTCCTTCTTCTCGGATTCCCGGAGCGTATTACTGAAAATCTCGTTCACCTTGCGCTTTACGGCACCGGAAGCGTTTCTCAGCACATGGCTAAAGGCTTGATCCTCGCCATGTAAATCACTCAAGAAATGCTCCGTACCCTTCGGTAGGTTCAAGATCGCCTCCAGATTAATGATCTCCGTACTGGCATCCGCAATCGTCGGGAAACTCCGTGCCAACAATTGCAAATACCGTAAATCGTTTTGTACAGATTCAGCTATAATATCTTTTGTCATCTTATCTCTTATTTATACGCGAATATAAATAGATCCGGTCATTTAAACCGAACCTGCTCCGGTTTATTTTTCTCGGCTACTTGCTGGATCTCATAGGGGCTGACCTCTACGGCGCCTTTCGTCAATTCCGGAATATTGTAGGAATACAACTGATAGTCATACTTATCCGGATCTTCTTGAGGCAATAAGAACGGTTTCGAAGGCTTACCGTCTTTCCCTATATAACAAATATAAGGTAAAGTATATAAACCGTTATCCCGGCGGCTACTAAATACGACCCAATCACTATTACTACTCCAAGAATGATAGCTATCCGTATCCGGGCTATTCAACGCGGACATATCCATCGCTGTCCGATTCTCCAAATCCATCATCCGGATCTCCGCATCCGGGTGCCAAATAGGGAACTGCCCATAAGCGGTTTCCGTGTACATCAGGAAACGCCCATCGGGAGAGATACGGGGAAATGTATAGCTCAAGCTATCCGCATGTACCAACGTATCGATCGGGAAGCTGATCTCGCCACGATCCGGATCGAACGCCACACGGCAGAGATTATAACGTACCTTATCATAATTCTCCGGCATCTTCTGGGCCGGGGCCGTACAGAAATAAAGCCATTTACCATCCGGAGAGAACGCGGGGAAAGTCTCGAATGCATCTTTTGTGATCAATGAGGCTTTCGAAAGGATTTCTTTGTTTTTCACGTCATACACCACCACATCGGACTCCAAGTCGAACACTTCCATCTTTTTCTCTTTCACGGAATGGAAAAACTGTTTGATATCATTTACCGATGTGGTGATATAGCGCCCGGAAGGATGCCAGAAAGGATACGTCATATTACTGATCGTCCCATTCGTTTTCGTATTCAATTTACTGATTTTCTTGTCTTGGACAATATAAGTTCCCCCATTCGCCGCACGCATATGGAACATCATCTGCCCTGGATCTCCCATACAGAACGAATGGCAGTTCATACAATTATAGCCAGTCATATCGTTACGGATAATCGGCTGTTCGTCAAACGACTCCAAATTCCGCTGATAAATACCCACAATATGCCATTTCTCGTATCCCGGCTCTATCAAACGGTATACTAAATGAGAGTCGATCGCTTGATCACTGATATAGACAGAGAATGGTGCCCATTTAGTCCACTCATCACCTATCTTCGTGGCGATCGTAACAAAAAAGGCTTTTCCACGGTTCGCACGTGTCAAGCGAATCCAATCCTTCATCTTAAAACGGATCGTATTTGTCCCATGATATTCAAATACTTCCGACTCACTACCTTCTATTTTCGCATAGCATTCATCCGCTGGTACATTTATCCGGAAATTCAACGGAGCTATATTATAAGGTATAGTCGTCCCTTTATAATCCGGAAAAATAGGAGGCGGGGACATACGTTCGTTCGTGACGTTCGTAATTCCTTCCGGATGCAAGGACCAAAAGCCTAAATATACGACTATAGTGAGAACTTGTATTATTAGATATCCGATCACAAAATTTCGGACGATCTTTCTTTTCTTTGTATTATCCATGTATTATTGTCGTTTAGGAGTCGGGATAAATTGAGCGTAATAATAATAGGTATCACCAAACTGTTGCTTCAAGGCTGCCGGCGGCATAGAGCGTGCCACTTTCATGAATTGCAGGAAGCGATTCTGCACCTCCTGACTGATCGGGAAGCTCCGGAACGCCTCCGGATCTTTCTGTACGGCCGCAAAGAACAAGCAAATAGCTTCTTGATAAAGCACCGGGAATGCCTCACCCCGTTCTTTCATCAATTCCATATAATGCATAAAAGTCATCAAATCCTTATAAACCAAAAGATATCCCATCCCATATTCGAAAGCCGGACGGTTATCGGCATGATCGTCGATCAAAAAAGCCAATGCGTTCGGAAAGATCAAGGTCAGGTCCAAAGGATTATCGGTAATCGGAAGCATCGCCCGTTTTGCCGCTATCCAATCTTCCGACGCACAAGCCACGGAGTCCAATAATGGACGTTGAGCGGTTGCCCAATCCCGGTAATGCGGGTTCGATTCCAGTATCTTGATATATTTCTCCGCCGCACGATATTCGCCGGTTACCAGATAAGTCTCCACCAAACGCTTCATCAAACGAGGTTGCACGCAACGTTGTGAACTTAATACCCCCACAAAGGCGAAACGTTGGGCGGCGTTCACTTGCCCGACTTGCCAAGCCACCTCACTCGCCTCGATCAATCCCATTCGGCTTTTCGGATCGTGCGGAATAAAACCACCCTCACCGATCTGGGGGAAACGCATCAAATCGGAAGTAAAACGTCCGGTTTTCGACAAAGCCAAATTCAGATAAATCAAGGCATCCATATCCCGCACAGAATACGCACGAGCGTGCGAGACAATCTTCTGCCATTCTCCCAGCCGTGCATAGTAATCATACCGATAGGCCTGCTCCATCGGATCTTTCTTATAGAGAATCTCGGCGACCATCGCTATCAAAAGAAAAACGTAAGAAACGATTCGTTTCCAAGATTCCTTACGGATGAAAACCCGGCTCCTTACATAATAAAGAATGAAAGCGATCAAAGGATACGCAAGCATGATATATCCTAAAGAATTAGGTATCGGATATTCGGGATGGCATAGATGTTTGCTGAAAAAAGCTTCCCGCATCGGAAGAATATAAACCGTACGCATGGCGATCAACGGTAGCAAACCTCCCCAAGCGATAGCGATAATGGCTACTCCAAAACGAGCCTTATCCTCTTTAGCACAACACTCATAAACCGCGATCAATAAGGCCAACAATAAATTAGCGGGTGCCGCAAAAAAATAAGAGCCCCCCAAAAACAAGAAGCCTAAGAGATAACGAAGCCAATCAATCTTGATTGAAGTATACAAATACGCAAGAACCTGCACGAAAGCGAGCATCGTCAACAAGGCGATTGACTCCTGCGGATAGATCCAAATTAAAAAAGAGGGAAGAATAGCCGCCAACATAGAGGCACGCACCCCACAAGCTTTTAAGTAAAGGAAAAAACAGCCGGAGATCAGTCCTAATAATAAAGCGATCACTACCGAAGCTCCATAAGGATGGATAAACGCAAGCGATAAGAACTCAGTCACATATTCATTCAATCCACCCGGTTCGGCCAATCGGTCTTGGAAATAACTACCGGTAGTCTGAAACATCATATACTGCTCCAGAAAACGATACCAATACCGAAAATTCAACTCTATGAATAGGAAACTTCCTATAATAAAAAGGAATAGTATAATGGTATTATTGTTAACAAATAGTCTATTCTTCATTCTCCAACTGTTTTTCGGATCGTAAAGATAGAAAGTATATAGAAGACGGCAAAAGAAAAAGTTTAATTATTATATTGAACACGGAATACACGAAACACACGGACTGATACTATATACCTCAGTGTATCGCTGTGTGTTCCGTGTGTTCCGTGTTCAATCCTGTACTTACATCTGCTGCTCGCCGCCGCCAGAGCCGCCGCTCTTCACATCATCGTTATTGATACCGCGTTTTACTTTCTTGATAGCATCTTTCAAGGTACCGAAACGATAGGATACGCTAACTTGTAACATGCGCATCGTTCGGTAATTGGTCTCACGGCGGAAGAACGTATCGTCTGAAGAAGTGTTTTCCATCTTCATTCGTTTCCAGAACGGGTTCTGGAAAGACAACTGAACCGAGAGCTTTTTCTTCAAGAAATCCTTATTTACGGAGATTCCCGTAAAATAGAATGGAGAACGTTTACCCTGTAACTGAATCCAAGGAGAGAAATATCCTCCATGCAAGTTCAAGCGAAAATCCATCGGGAAATTAAACTGCGTACCGGCGAATATACGACCGCTGAAACCACTGTTCGCCATATCATTCATATCGCTCTTCAAATCCGTATAATCCACACCTCCATTCATATAAATACGGAACAAAGGAACCGGGTTCCAATTTGCGTATACGAACAAGCCCGTAGATTGTTTCTTTCCTATATTACCATAAGTAGTCTGGAAAATACCCGGGTTCTTCGGATCGATAAAGGTATATTGCTCGATCGAATTATTCACGAACGTATAAGTAGCGCTCGCGTTAATGCTGAATTTCTGGGCGAACATACTATAGTTCAAGTTAATATTATTACTTTTCTCAGAGTCCAGATTCGGGTTACCGAAGGATATATTCTGCGGATCCGCATTGTTTACATAAGGATTCAAATACCAGATACCCGGACGCTGGATACGCATATTATATCCCAAGCGAAGCTGTTGCGCCATGCTCAGTTGATAAGAGATCGTAGCGTTTGGCACCACGTCGAAATAATGGGTGTCAAAATTCATATCGGGAGCCATCTCGTATTTCACATCCAAAGAAGTTCCTTCCGCACGGACACCCGCTTTCACGCCAAACTTATCAAACTTCATCGAATAGCCCAGATAAGCGGAATAGATATGTTGGGTATGACGGAAATGGCTATCCTTGGAAGTAACATCTTCCCATATATTCAGCGAATCGTTGAAAGCGGTACGATCTGTATTACTCCGGCTCTGGCGGAATATGTATTTCGCGCCAACCTCCAAGGTCTGGTCCTTCCATGTAGGAGTCGTATAATCCACCTGTCCGGTGTGCTCATTCGTAGAAGCCTTATTGATATTATTTTGCGGATAGCCGAGCCAAGGATTGTAATTCACGACATTCTCTAATTCCGTATAATCCTTACTATCATTCGGAGAATGGCTGAAACGGTAAGAGACCGTCAGCAACTCATCTTTCTTATGGGTAGAGTGCTGGTAATCCACGTTCACGTCCGTAGAACCAAATGTCTCTGTCGTTTCCGAGTTACGGTTATAACTGTAGACCGGATTATGATTGATATCCTGCATATTCACGTTATACTCCGAGAAACTTTTCATCTCGCCACGGAATAAGTTCGCGCCAACGGTCAATAGATTCAAAGAGTCGATCTCATAACTTCCCTCCAAATAACCGAATTGGAACGGTCCACGACTCTTTCTACGTCCATTTTGTGTCAAGAAGTGTTCCCCGTCATTTTGCAAATCTTCCCGTACGGAGTTAGCGTCATTCCATGGGTCCCGCTCCCGATTATAGTTATAGTTGGCGGTAAGTCCTAATTTTCCGGCTTTTAGAGATACATAACCACCACCGCCGACACGCCCCAACGAACTACCGTTCACACGAACCGTACCAGTATATCCTTGTAAAGCATTTTTCGTTGTAATGATATTAATAATACCACCGATACCCTCGGCATCATATTTAGCGCCCGGGTCTGTGATCACCTCTATGTTTTTCACGGAATTGGCCGGCATACTCTTTAATACCTCAGCAGGATTATTACTCAACAGGTTAGAGGGTTTACCATTCATGTAGATCTTGAAGTTCGTGGAACCTTTCAATTGGATTTGGTCATCTCCATCCACGGTTACCATCGGCACTTTGCGCAACATATCCAACGTATTGTTGGTCTGTGCCTCGGGGTCATCTTCCAAGCTATAGGTAAGTTTATCAATCTCAGCCTTCACCAAAGGTTTCTGCGCCGTAACCGTCACTTCCCCCAGCCGCTGGTTATCCTCCTGCATATATAACTTACCCAAATCCAAGTTCCTCTGTTTATCCGAGATCGTAAATATTTTCTCGGCAGGAGCTTTTCCTATAGATTGCATAGAGATGATGTATTTGCCGGCACTGCTTAAAGGTGTCTGAAACTTACCATCCACATCACACGCTAAAAGCTTGACCGGCTTATCGGGGGTTTTCGCTAAAGCAATTCTCAACGTCGCATAGGGTACGGACTCGTTACTCAGCGAATCTAACACCTGTCCCTTAATTGAATAGGAACCGGTTTTATCAGCCTGCGCATACAGAGGAAGCGCAAGGAACAGTACCCAAAATAAGGCAAACAATTTTTCTTTCATACGTTCATCATCTATTACATAATACTATACTTATCTCTCAACTTTTTGTACTAAATCACACTGTTTACGATTGATTCGTACAAATAAAGACATTAATATACGTTCGTAAGCATTTTTTCCTCACAAAAAGTCTGAAAAAACTTTATTTTCATACAAAGACGAGCTTTGATACCGATAAGTTGCATATTTCCTCATCTATATCCTTTATGAACCGCTCTCCAAAGCCTTTACATCATCGTTCTTTATACCACGTTTCACCTTCTTGATAGCGTCTTTCAAATTACCGAAACGATAGGAGATGCCTATACCAAATGTACGCGTCGGAGAATAGCTGATATCTTGCCTATGGAAAGTATCGTCGTAGATCGTAGCCTCCATTCAGATTCAACCGGATATCGAGTGGTAAGTTAAACTGAGCCCCGGCGAAGACACGCCCGCTAAAGCCACTGTTCGCCATGTCATTCTTTTCGCTCCTCAAATCCGTATAGCTCAAGCTTCCATTCAAGTTAACGCGGAACAGGGGGATCGGATTCCAACTACCGTAAACAAAAAGGCCGGTAATCTGCCTCTTCCCGATATTCCCGTAAGTAGTCCGGAAAATTCCTGGATCCGCCGGATCGATAAACGTATACCGCTCGATTGAGTTATCTATAAATGTATAAGAGATACTTGTATTGAAACTGAACTTTTGGGCGAATATACTATAATTCAGGTTCACACCGTTACTCTTCTCCGAATCCAAGTTCGGGTTACCATAAGAGATGTTCTGCGGATCCGCATTGCTCACATACGGATTCAGGTACCAGATACCCGGTCGTTGGATACGCATATTATATCCCAGACGAAGCTGCTGGCTCATACTAAGCTGGTACGATACGACAGCGCTTGGCACCACGTCGAAGTAATCGTTCCCGAAATTCATATCCGGTGCCAGCTCATACCTCACTTTCAAGGAAGTCCCTTCTGCCCGCGCACCAGCTTTCACCCCGAATTTCCCAAATTTCATCGTATATCCCAGATAGGCGGAATAGATCTGTTGCGAATGATCGAAATGGCTATCTGCGGGAGTCGCCTCCTCCCACATTTGCGATGTCTGGTTGAAGGCCTTACGATCCGTATTACTCCGGCTCTGACGGTAGATATACTTTATGCCCGCCTCCAAGCTCTGATCTTTCCAAGTAGGTGTAGTATAGTCAAACTGCCCGGTATGCTCGTTCGTCGATGCCTTATTGATATTATTTTGCGGATAGCCCAACCACGGCTCGTAGTTACGAATATCCGTCAACTCCGTATAATCCTCGTTATCGTTCGGGGAACGACTGAAACGGTACGAGAGAGTGAGTAGTTCGTCTTTCTTGCGCGTGGAACGCTGATAATCCACATTCATGTCAGCTGAGCCGGACTTGCGGCTCGATTCCGAATTACGATTATAACTATAAACGGGGTTCCGGTCGGCATCCAGCATCTTCACCGCATATTCCAAGACGCTCCTCGTGGTTCCGAGGTACAGACCAATCCCTACAGTCAATAAGTTCAACGAATCGATCTCATAACTACCTTCCAGATTCCCGAAATGATAAGGGGCTCTCGATTTACTACGTCCCACCTGATTCAGATAATGTTCTTCCTTATTATTCAGATCCTCACGCATGGAAGAAGCATCGTTCCAAGGCGTATTGTCACGGTCACAGTTGTAATTGGCAGACAATCCGAACTTGCCGGCTTTCAGCGACAGGTAGCCGCTCCCGAAGATACGCCCATTGGTGATGGTGTTCAAACTTACCGATCCCGTATAACCCTGCAAGGTGTTTTTCACCATGATGATATTGATAATCCCCCCAATTCCCTCGGCATCATACTTCACACCCGGCTCCGTGATAACCTCGATGTTCTTCACCGAGCTTGCCGGCATGCTTTTCAACACTACCGACGGATTATTGCTTAACAAATTCGATGGCTTACCGTTCATGTAAACCTTAAAATTTGAAGACCCCTTCAACTCAATCTTATCCTCACCGTCCACGGTAACCATCGGGACCTTACGAAGCATTTCAAGCGTATTATTGGTCTGTGCCTCAGGATCATCCTCCAGACAGTAAATGATCCTGTCGATCTCTGCTTTCACCAAAGGTTTCTGCGCCGTGACCGTAACCTCTTCCAAACGCAGGTTATTATCCTGCATAAACAGCACGCCGAGATCCATGACTTTCCGTTCATCCGAAAGGGTGAATACCTTCTCTGCCGGAGCCTTCCCGATAGATTGCATAACGATAATATACGTTCCGATGTTATTCAGCGGAGTCTGGAACTTCCCATCTATATCACACGCCAACAGCTTGATTGGCTTCTCCGGGGTACTTGCCAAAGCGATTCTCAATGTGGCATACGGTACGGATTCATTTGTCAGTGAATCCAGCACCTGGCCTTTAACCGTAAAAGAACCGGCTTTATCCATTTGCGCATACAACGGAAACGCAAGAAACAGTACCATAAATAAGGTTAACAACTTTTCTCCCATACATGCGTCACTTATTACAAAACATAATATATTTCACTCATAACTCTATGTTTACGATTTATTCGTACAAATAAAAACATTATAAACATTCGTTGGCTATTATTTCTCACAAAAAGTCTAAAAAAAGAAATATATCATTATTTTTGTACATCTAATTTTCTAAATAACAACATTATGAGAACTATTTTTTGTGTATTAGCCACTTTGATGTTAGGCATAGCCGGTATGCAGGCCCAGAGTTTAAAAGCCATTAAGTTGAATGCTCCCGACAAGACCCGAGGCGCTTCGGTGATGAAAGCCTTGGCCAATCGTCACTCTGAACGTGAGTTCGCCAACAAGAAGCTCAGCCAGCAAGACCTTTCCGATTTGATGTGGGCCGCTATCGGTATCAACCGGGAGGATGGGAAACGTACCGCCGCTTCCGCTTTGAACAAGCAAGACATAGATGTCTATGTACTTATGGAAGAGGGCGCTTATTTGTATGATCCAAAGGCCCACCAACTAAACCCGGTAGCGGAAGGTGACCATCGTCCGTTAATCGGTGGCAAGCAAACCTCCGTGAACTCTGCCCCTGTTTGCCTGTTGATGGTTTCTGATATTTCTAAGTTCGGCAACGTGGGCACACCGCAAATGCGCGAGCGCTTTGGAGCGTTAGACGCAGGATTGGTCTCTCAAAACATCGCCTTGTTCTGTTCCGGATGTGGTTTGGTTACGGTTCCCCGAGGTAGCATGGAGGCTGATGCTTTGAAAAAAGTGTTGAAGCTATCCGACTCCCAAATCCCAATGATTAATCATCCCGTGGGTTACGCTAAATAACAGGGGTATCCCCATCGCCTCACGGCAGTAGTCCCATAAGCCAACACCACTACTGCCGTAGGCTTACGCCACTACTCCTTATGGGGCATGCCAGTAGTCACATTAAAAACACACGCTCCAAGCGAAGATCAAAGCCAGCAACGCAAAGATCACCACCAAAATCGTATTCCCCCAGCGAATCAGGAAAGAGGGTAAACGCTCGATAAATCCCTCTATATTAGCGATACGGGCTGCCAATAACAAGCGAGATTTATCAATCTCACCGTCATCCACGGCGATATTGCGTGCGATCGACTCTGAGAACAGATAACCGTCTTGCATCACTGCGCCACATTGGTCACGCCACCATAAAAGGCTGAAAGATCACAAATCATCTCCACCCACCCGGATATCGCCTTCTACCGGATTATAGTAGCCCAATAATAACTTGATCAAGGTTGTTTTCACCGTAAAAGAAAGTCTTGTTATAAATAGACTCTTCGATTTGAGACAGCAGAAATATCCAAAAAACATTTTTAGCGGTAGAGCCTATAAATGAGTTTCCCAGCAAAGGATACAAGGTTTGTTACGCCAACACGTTAAGCGGTATTCAAGACATATATCATATCTATTGGAGATTATCAGCTGGAACTTTCCACACATCAATTATTCTATAAACAAGAGCTGTTAAAGGTATTAAGCCCCAAAGATTTCAAGTTACTCTATCAGTTATCCGAACCATTGAATCAACCGGTAAGCAGAGAAAAGCTTTTCCAAGAAATTTGGGAAGGGAAAGAAACTCATGACAGCTTGAATAATAGTATCTCACGTTTACGTAAGTTATTGGAAAGGGATATCACGCTTTCAATAGATGCCGTAAAAGGAGTTGGCTATATATTACAAAAAAAGACCTATTCCCCTCATCGCAATTAAGGGAGGCTTATTGTAGATTTCTTTATACGTTCTTGTTCCCTATTGCATGATTCGGGAAAAACACGTACGACTTTTCCCGGAAACACATACGTGTTTTGAAAGAAAGATAGCAATGTTTTAAACATACTAATTCTCAACACATTATACACCTATGTCATTCGCTTGCTTATTGTCTGGAATTTGTCTTGGAATACAACGCATCCTTACTTGCCCTGTATTTACATCCACGTAGAGACGCAGCACGCTACGTCACTACAATTAGAGGACATAATGCGGTGAAAATCGAGCAGAAAAAGTCTTTCGCAAATCATACCATTTGCCGCATAAAGAGTTTTCATTATCTTCGCGGAAAATTAATAGAGATGTTATCGTTCTTTATCATACTTCCAATCCTGTATCTTGCAGGTAATGTATATATTTTCTGGCGGGGGAGGCAAGCGCTAAAAAGCCAGTCCACCGGAGTGAAAGTGTTGCTATCCATTATTTTCTGGGGAGGTGCCTTCTCTTTTTTCAGTAGTTTTCTATTCCGAAATTTAAATATGCCGGCTTCTCTCGCTCAGACGATCTCGCAAGTGGGGACAGGGTGGCTGGTATTTACCTTATACATGGTATTGGCCTTAGTCGTGTTTGATCTGCTACGACTTTTCCACATACGTTGTAAATACTCATTTCATTTATCTTTATTTTTGACTCTCTGCTTATTAGGATATGGTAATTATCATTATCAACATCCTGATAAAAAAGTTATCAACATGGTTATCAACAAGCCGGCCGATACTGACGGACAGCCGCTTAAGGTGGTAGCCATTAGTGACGTGCATCTGGGATACGCCACGAATAAGGCCATGCTGGAAGGTTATGTGGATTTGATAAACGCTGAACGACCGGACTTGGTGATTATTGGCGGGGATTTGATCGACAACAGTGTCGTTCCATTACATCATGAACATATGGAGGAGGAATTATCCCGGATTTACGCTCCCCTAGGTGTTTACATGGTTCCCGGAAATCATGAGTATATCAGCGATATCGAGGAGAGCGAGAAATTCATAGCCAAAACCCCGATCGTGCTTTTGCGAGACTCCGTAATCACGCTACCCAATCGAGTCCAATTGGTGGGACGGGACGACCGGCACAACAGAGGGCGTAAGACATTGGAACAACTGACCGAGAACCTTGACCCAAGCAAACCTGTTATCTTATTGGATCATCAGCCCTACGAATTAGAGAAAACGGAAAAAGCCGGCGTGGACTTGCAATTCAGCGGCCATACGCACCGGGGACAAGTCTGGCCGATGAGCTGGATCGTAGACCGGATGTTTGAACTTAGTTACGGCATTAAAAAGACCGGAAATAGTACGATTTATGTCTCATCCGGCTTATCTTTGTGGGGACCGCCTTTCCGTATCGGGACGGACAGCGAGATGGTGGTGTTCAATATTACATTCAAAGAGTAAAGATGAAAGTATTTATTCAATCGATCGTAGCGCAGCTATTACTAAATCCGTATATTTTCTGGAGAGGATATCAAGCGCTTCCTCCTAAGAAAAGTTGCCGGATTCCTTTTATCTTGTTTTTCGTACTCGAACTATCGCTTTATTTTTTCGGATTTATTTTTAGGAATGAACTACCTGATAACGTGATAATCACGATCCAATACATCTGTAACACTTGGTATATAGCGTCCATTTATATCACTTTATCTCTCTTGGTACTTGAGTTGATCAGGCTCTCCCAACGTATCAAGCCATGGTTCCCCAAATGGATGAAAGGGTATTGGCAACAAACCAAGCTAACCCTGTTTTTTCTTATCGTATTCGGTGTTACCGGTTTAATGATTCACGCATACCATACGGTAATGAATCCGATTGTTAAGAACGTATATATCACGTTGCCCAAAGCCGCGGGGGATCGGGATAGCCTGACTATTGTCATGATGAGCGACTTACATATCGGAGAGGTTATCGGGAAGGACTTGGTACAAAAATATGTGGCGCTCAGCAACGCACAGCATCCGGATATGGTGGTATTAGCGGGGGATATCATGGATTATGAATCCCGGTTTGCGGAAAACGCCCACATCGAGGATGATTTAAAACAATTAAAAGCTCCGTTGGGCGTATATATCGTTTACGGGAATCATGAATACCGGGCAAACCGGAACGCGAAATATCGTTGGCTGCAAAAGACCGGAGGCACGCTACTAATAGACTCGGTGGTCCAACCGGACTCAACTTTTTATTTGATAGGGAGGGATGATTTCATCCATAAGAAACGAAAATCGCTTCATTCGTTAATGGAAGGGGTGGATACCGGCAAACCGATTATCGTTTTGGATCATCAACCTTGGTCGTTCGCCGAGATGAATATGAATGGGGTGGATTTGGGACTGCACGGACATACGCATAACGGGCAGTTATGGCCTTATCCCCTGCTGATGAAACTTGTGTATGAATGCCCGTACGGATATTATAAGAAAGGACCTACGCAATTCTATGTATCTTCCGGCATTGGTATAGCAGGACCTCCTTATCGGGTGGGAACCGTCTCGGAATTGGTCGTATTGCATATCCGCTTCAAAGCCCCCAAACAGACTGGCGAAAGAGGGAAAAGCACGATGCCCATTCAAGGGAGCTGACAATGGGCATCGTAAGCTCGCTTGAATGGGCATTGTAAGGCCCTTTGAATGGGCATCGGCAGAAACCCGCCTATTCGGTACCCTTGGTGGCCGCTTCCAACTCAACCGGCACGCTCAATGTACGCCTGTATAAATCCGGATCGCCCAATACCTCCAACGCTTTCTCCAATACAAGATCATCTTTCAAGCTTTCTTGCAACTCTCCTCGTTGGTAATAATAACGTTTTACGATCTCGGCGGCCATTACTCGTTTCACCTCATCCTTGAAACGATCGAAATCTCTTTCCAGATTCGGAGTCAGCTTAGCCTCTAATTCCTTGAACGCAGTAGAATCCTCCTCCAGATACCCCTCGAACTCAGCCACTTCTTTCAAGTTCTTCAATACTTTCTCGCTTTGGCGGTCATACGTGAAATTCTTGGACTTGGCGTATTGCTTCAAAGCTTCGAAATCCTCATCGGAAACCGTAAATTCCTCGATGGGAGCGATTGTCTTATGCTTTTGTGCCCAATCCGTAACGAAGTCGAACAAGACCGTATCCGCCGCCAAATAATACATCATGGTAGGCACTTTCGGCTCCTTCACCTCAAACTCCGGACGTACGCCACCCCCATCACGAACCGGACGCTTCTTGGACGTATAGAATACGGAAGTCAAGCTATCCGGAATAGCCGCCACGCTACCATCCTCTTTCCGGTGCGAATAATCGATTTGCTGGATGCAACGGCCACTCGGGATATAGTATTTACTCATCGTGATTTTCACTTTCCCATTATAAGGCAGGTCACGAGGAGCTTGCACCAACCCCTTACCAAACGAACGTTGTCCCACCAACACGGCACGATCCATATCCTGCAAAGATCCCGATACGATCTCAGCGGCGGAAGCCGTACCTCCATTGATCAATATAGCCAACGGCATTACCGTATCCAAAGGCTCCGTAGAGGTTCGGTACGTACGATCCCATTGCTTGATCTTTCCTTTCGTTGAAAGCACCTCGCTGCCTTTCGGTACGAACATACCTACGATTTGTACGGCACCTTCCAGCACGCCGCCGCCGTTACCGCGCAAATCCAGTACCAAAGACTTGATATTATGATTTTTCTTTAAATCCAAGAATGCCTCTTTCACCTCTTGAGCACTCTTGATAGTAAATGCCTTTAGATAAATATAACCGATACTGTCATTCTTAACCCCGTAGTAAGTAACTTGAGGTGTCGTGATCTGCTTACGGGTAATCTCGAACTTCCGGGGTTTCTTCTCGCCCGGACGTTGGATCGTCAAAACCATCTTCGTATTCGGAACACCTTTCAACAACTCACTGACCCGGGAGTTTGTCGCCTTGGAAACATCGATCGTATCGATCGCCAAGATCAGATCGCCCGGCTTCAGACCCGCTAAATCGGCCGGCATTCCTTCGGTAGGCTCGGCAATCATCACGCCTCCCTCGTTGTTACGCTGACGGATCAAAGAACCGATACCTCCGTATTCGCCGGTCGTCATCAGACTCAATTCCTCCGTTTTTTGCTCAGGATAGTATTCCGTATAAGGATCTAAACCAGCCAACATTGCCTCGATTCCCCGCTGAACGGTTTTATCCACATCCACTGAATCCACGTAGAACATCTCTACTTCTTTCAATAAAGAATTGAAAATGTCTAGGTTCTTACTCACCTCAAAGCGGTTATCTTTTTGCGCCCATCCCGGCACTACGCTACTTGCGACGAACAGCAAGCAAAATAAACCTATAATTCCTCTTCGTTGAACCAATCTGTACATACAATATTTAGTTAATTAACGGCATAAATGTAAGGAATAATACGCCGCCTAAGCCAATATCCCTTTTACTTTTAACTTTATTTGTTCCCATTTATCATACGGAATCTCCGGGCCAACCACGTCGATCACATAGCCCGCCAACATCGATCCGATGCGTGCGGATTGTACCAAAGACGCTCCTATGGATTGACCGTATAAGAATCCGGCGGCGAAGTTATCACCGGCGCCAGTCGTATCAACAGGCTTGCCCCCCTCAGCCGGGACAGAATAAAATTGACCATGACTACCGATCAAGGCACCTTCCTTTCCCAAAGTGACCAATGAGACCTCTACCAACTCAGACAAGGTATGTACGGCCTCAGCAGCCTTCTGCCCGGTAAAAGCCTCAGCCTCACTCTCATTAGAGAACAAAATATCCACATATTTAGGAATGATATCCTCCAGCATTCCTTTAAAAGCATTCACGATATTGAAGTTCGACAAATCCAGCGCTACTTTCAAGCCCAACTTTTTAGCCTTCTCCATCGTAGAACGAACCAACGGTTCGTTTACGAGCAAGTAACCTTCTATATAAATACATTGATATTTACTTAGCATCTCCTCGGTGATCTCATCCGGGGTTATTGTCGGGGCCGGGCCAAGGAAAGTCCCCATCGTACGTTCCCCATCCGGAGAAATCATCACCGTACAGCTACCTGTAAGTCCATCCGTCTTGATAAAATAGGAAGTGACACCCGCTTTTTCCAACGCATCCTCATAAAATCCGCCGATCGAATCATCCCCGATCTTACCGATAAAACCGGAATTCGCCCCTAAAGAAGACATCGAACGCATCGTGTTGCAGACAGATCCTCCCGGGGTTTGCGTACGTGGCAAGCCGGCTAAAGTTGTACGGATAGCGATCATTTGTTCCCTGTTAATCATATCCATAGCTCCTTTCTGTATCCCGATTTCCGATAGGACATCATCATTTTCAAGCCTCAATAAAACGTCAACCAAAGCGTTTCCTAAACCTATTGTATTCATTTTTTCGTAATTTTTTTCGCAAAGATATTGCATATTTCGAAAATACCCCGTACTTTTGCAGTGCAATTTCAGAAAGGGGTTACGGAATAACCTTTGAAAGAGCGAAAAATTCTTCCTTAGCTCAGTTGGTTAGAGCATCTGACTGTTAATCAGAGGGTCCTTGGTTCAAGTCCAAGAGGAAGAGCAAAAAGAGAGAGATACCTATTAATAGGTATCTCTTTTTTCTTTTGTTCTTTTTCCGTTATTCACAGGGTTTTCAACAGGGTTATTAACAACCCTGTAATCCTCCTACCCTCTCCAAGCGATTAAAAATAAGTTCTTTAATTCTTCCGCAAGGACTCCACGACGCATATTGGGAAGATGAACGTTATCCCGCAAATCAGCGGGCATGTCTTTAATAAGTACATCCGACTCCTGCGAAGCCTTATAAATAAACTCCGTATCAAATAAAAAGCGATTCACCTGAGTTGAGGCCAAGAACGATTTTCCCCGCTGGTTAAAACCTTTCAAACCTCCTTGAGCATCCGTATGCGTTAATCCTAGAAGCGTAAAATTCAATATACGGGAAGCATAACTCATAATCTTTCTTCGAGTACTTAAATGGGTATAATAAGTATGATTCCGCACGGCGATAACGACATCATATCCCGATTCCAACCATTCTACCATCCGGCAGATAGAATCCGTCTCATACGGAAAATCATAATCCGTATATAAAGTAATGGATGAGGTGGAATGAGACAAGCCAGCCCTAACAGCGGCTCCTTTTCCCTTATTCGTATCATAACTTACGATCATCGTATCAGGGAGAGCCTCCAGAAGACGTCCCACCGCATCCTTCGTAAATCCTCTCTTCGAAGCGTCATTCACGACGATAAAACGAAGTGAGCGACCTTTAAGCATCTTTACCAATTCCGCATGTTTCTCGATCATCAAACGTTCCCAGCCTTCTTGTGGGTTATAACAAGGCAAGATAAGGTCGATCGCCTCCTCTTTACCCGGGAGAGTCTTCGGCCGATGAAGCGGCTCTGAAAAATCCAATGTCAATTGCTCCCATACGATCTTAAACCAGATCAACACACAAGGTAGTGCTTTCAACGCATAAGGAATAACATACGTTTTCCGGATATAACAGGGAAATATATCTGTAGGGGAAAGGGATGTCAGAATAAAACAGAAAACGAATAGTACCGTATTCAAGACAGGAGTCGTCTTACGGGTAGGCGTACCTATATACCAAAGGCAGACGGCTATCATGGCTCCCAAATATCCGCTATTCTCTGTTCCGGAGCTAAAAAGAACCATGAACAAAAGAGTAGAGCAAAGAAAATGCATGCGGAACCGCCGGTTATCATATTGATTTATCCTAAAATAAGGAGCAATAAATAAAAGTAGCCCGGGGATAACCAACCAGAGATCACTATACGTATTGACTCCCGAAATCTTACGAACCATCCCCAACAAAGAGATATTTGTATAAGGAGTAAATAAATTCTCTACATTCTTATCAAGAAGTACCTCATACCATTTCACGTATTGACTTGCCACATATTGAGGAGACGTATATAACATCGGAAGAACATACAAGACTATGCCCCAGAAAATAAGTCCTTTCAAAAAGGCGATCCGGCGTTTTGAGAATAGCAGGAAAGCAAGACCGACAATGCCATAAATCTTAGTCATCGTACCCAAGACAATCATTAGCGCCGCCCAAAACTCCTGTTTCCGCTCAATAAAAATAAACGAGAATAAAATCATGCCGGCTATGGCTATGTTAAATTGCTGCATAAGAACACACGTAAATAACTCATTCAAGCATACCCAAATGACAAACGCCTGTTTCCAATCCGCCAATCCGAGTTTACGGATAGCCATATAAAGCAGCAAGCTATTCGCGAGACACCATAGCAACATCCCGATATAAGGAGAGAAGAGGGAGAAAGGCGCTATTATAGCCGTAAAAGGGATCCCGTATAAAAACCGGTCGTGGTATTCATTCGGATAATACGCATAAAGGTTTTTCAACTCTAACGCATGGAAAAAGGAAGCCCTATAAATCATAAAGTTATTATAAGTCCTTCCCACAGGTAATTTCAATAAGCAAGCGACAAGGGCCGTCGCAAACCAAACAAATCCGACAAACCTCGGATTCTTAAATATCGGGCGTCTAAAAAATACTCTCAACATATCCTTTTTTATTCGTTACAACTCCACTTTCAAATAAAACTTCTGACAGCCTATATGTTCAAAAGACTCGCCAACGCATAAAAACCCCTATCTAAAACAGTAGAAAAAACGTAAAAAGCATTTTTTTAAGTATTATCTTCGCGACATGGGAAAGAATAAATTAGCTAAGTTTGACGATATGGCGGGCTATCCGCACGTATTCCAATACCCTTTCGCCGCCCTACAAGAAAAAGGGTTTGATATGAAAGGACAGTGGCATGAACGTTTTTTCAAGAACGACCATCCTATTGTCTTGGAATTGGGATGCGGAAAAGGGGAATATACCGTAGGTTTGGGAAAGCTTTTCCCAAATAAGAATTTTATTGGTGTCGATATCAAGGGAGCACGTATGTGGACCGGAGCGAAAGAATCGCTGGAAGCCGGGATGAGTAACGTGGCTTTCCTACGTACGAGTATCGAATTGATTTCCTATTTCTTCGCTCCGGGCGAAGTAGCCGAGATCTGGATCACATTTCCTGACCCTCAAATGAAAAAGGTCAATAAGCGTCTGACCGGAACCCGTTTCATGAAAATGTATCGGGAAATCCTTTCCGGAGATGGTATTATCCATTTAAAAACGGATAGTAACTTTATGTATACCTATACGTGCGAGATGGTAAAAGCGAACCATTATCCCGTATTGTTCAGTACAGACGACCTATATCATTCCAATCTGGCGGATGAGATCTTATCCATCAAGACCTATTACGAGCAACAATGGCTGGATCGTGGATTAAACATCAAATACATCAAGTTTGTTTGTGAAGAAAGGGAACGATTGGTGGAACCTGACGTAGAAATAGAGTTAGATCCTTATCGTAGCTTTAATCGCAGTAAACGAAGCGCTTTGGCTTCTGGTAAATAAAAGAATGACTTAAAAAAATCAACAGATATGACAATCTATCCGAATCTGATTATTGAGGCGTTGAAGAACGTTCGTTACCCGGGTACCGGAAAGGACATCGTTTCCATGGGCCTCGTAGAAGACAACATTCGTATCGATGGTATGAATGTCACCTTCTCGTTATTATTCGAGAAGCCGAATGATCCGTTTATCCGCTCCGTAGTAAAAGCCGCGGAGACAGCTATCTTAACCTATGTAAGCCCGGAGGTGAATATCAAGGGAAACATCACGGTAAAAGCCCGTCAGTTAGCTCGCCCGGAACCGGATAAATTATTACCGCAAGTAAAAAATATTATCGCCGTATCTTCCGGTAAAGGAGGAGTTGGTAAAAGTACCGTTGCCGCTAATCTGGCTGTCGCATTGGCTTTACAAGGATATAAGGTAGGATTGTTGGACGCCGATATATTCGGGCCGTCCCAACCCAAGATGTTCAACCTAGAAGAGGCTCGCCCTTATATGGAAGAGGTAGAGGGCAGGGAACTGATCAAGCCGGCCAAAAATTATGGTGTCAAGATGTTATCCATCGGCTTCTTCGTAAATAAAAACGACGCAGTCCTATGGCGTGGAGCAATGGCTAGCAACGCATTGAAGCAATTGATCGGCGACGCCAACTGGGGTGAGCTTGATTATTTCTTAATCGATTTACCTCCCGGAACGAGTGATATCCATTTGACAATGGTACAAACACTAGCGATAACCGGAGCCGTGGTGGTAAGTACGCCGCAAGAGGTTGCTTTAGCGGACGCTCGTAAGGGTATCAGCATGTTCACTGGAGATAAGGTTAATGTCCCTGTTTTAGGATTGATCGAGAATATGGCTTGGTTTACCCCTGCGGAATTACCGGAAAACAAATATTATATATTCGGAAAGGAAGGTTGTAAACGCCTAGCTGAGGAACTGAACGTGCCGTTACTGGGACAGATTCCTATCGTACAAAGTATCTGCGAAGGAGGAGATCAAGGTAAGCCGGTAGCGTTGAACCCGGACTCGATCACAGGAAAGGCATTCCAAGAATTGGCCGAGAATGTAGTCAAGCAAATAGACTATCGCAACGAGCATCTGGCTCCGACAGAGCGAGTGATTGTAACCAAGAAATAAAGATGATTTATACGTATATACGTGTGGTCTCGCACGTATATACGTATCGTCCTACACGTACGCTCGCATGGGCCTACGCCTATATACGTATCAGCCTATGCGAACGTACGTATAAATTCAGCCCACAATATACTTGGCTTTCTTACCGCAAATCTTCCTGATACCCAACACAATCAGCCAAGATACAGCGAATGCTACCACAGAAGCGGCAGGAATCTGTAAACCCAAAGGGATATTCAAGGCTCTCGCCAACAGCACACTGGGTCCCGTAAAGAAATAATGTACCATATAGATACCGAAACCGCATATGGTTAAGTTCGCCAACATTCGCTTAGTCGTATCCGACTTAACATTCACCTTCTTCGCCAGCAAGAAGATAGGAATCGTCATCATCACCACATTGGGAGAACAATAGTAGAAGAATAACTCTAACTGTTCCTCCGTGTAAGCAGGCAAAGCGGTCGTATAGCGGAAACCAAAGAAAGTAATGGCATAGCCTACGACAAACATAGGAATGCCTATCCCAACGATCTTTCCTAACGACCAATCATGATTCCGCAGATAATGCCCCAATAGCAAGTAACCGTTAAACCCGGCGAAATAATAAAGCATACTGAATTCATTCCATGAGCATCCACCCCAAATGTAAGGAGATACGAATTCCCGATAATAAGGAATAAACAAAGTCACTCCCCAACCTGCCAGAAACCATAATTTCGCCTTATCCGAAACTTTCTCGACCCAAGCGGAGAAGATCGGCAAATAAAGATATAAACCTATCAGTAAATAGATATACCACATATGTACATCCAACAATGAGAAATTGAACGGTATCTGGGCGATATAGCCTAAAGACACACTCAACGATTGACGAGTCACCTCTTCTCCCGAATAAGGGAAGAAATCAAGAATAAGTTCCGGCCTCAAACCAAGCAGTCCCGTAAACCAAGGAAATAAATTATAAATAACAGACCAAATCAAGAAAGGCCAGAATACACGCAATATCCTTTTCTTATAGAAAATAGAAGTCTCTTCCCGGACCGGTAGCAACAAGGCTCCCGTAATCATAACGAACAGAGGTACACAAGGACGAAGAAAAGCCCCATAGGCAGCTCCCCAAAACTTAATATCCCCAATAATCGGAGAATCTCCGGGATAGAAATTAAACGGGTCTGTACAATGACAGCAAACAACAGTAAACATGGTTATCAAGCGTACGACATCCAGCCAAACTACGTGTGTTTTCACGGTAGGATTTGTTACATTTTGCATAAAGTAGATCGATTGTGTTTAGATTGACGGCGAAAATACAAAATAATCCAGCCGAATAGGTGATTCAGCTGGATTTCTAACCTCTATTAACGATATTCATTAATATACAAAGTCTTTCCTACGGATAAACGCCACCGTACGATGTATTTCCGTGTACATAATAATATCCTCGTCGATAAATGGCACCTCTTTCCGGTAATCCTTCAAGAACTTCTCTAATACCGGGGAAGTCCTAGCCGGACGACGGAACTCGATTCCTTGTGCCGCATTCATCAGCTCGATCGCCAAGATATGATCCAAGTTGTCCATGATCTTAAACAACTTCGTCGCCGCATTCGCCCCCATACTCACATGATCCTCTTGCCCATTACTGGATACGATAGAATCACTGCTCGCCGCATAGCAATACATCTTATTCTGGCTTACCATACTGGCAGCCGCATATTGAGGGATCATGAAACCGGAGTTCAAGCCGGGATTAGCGACCAAGAACTCAGGCAATCCCCGCAAACCCATGATCAATTGAGCGACACGACGTTCCGATATATTTCCTAACTCAGCCAAGGCAATCGCCAAGAAATCATAAGAAATCGCCAAGGGCTGACCGTGGAAATTACCGCCGGAAATAATCTTATCCTCCTCCGGGAAGATCGTCGGGTTATCCGTCACGGAATTTACTTCGGTAAGCAGGACATTCGCCACATAATTGATAGCGTCTTTCGTAGCCCCATGCACTTGAGGGATACAACGGAATGAATACGGGTCCTGAACATGTTCCTTTTTCCGGGCGATTAACTCACTTCCCTCCAATAGCCGTCGAAAAGCGGCCCCGGTCTCGATTTGTCCGGGATGCGGACGCATCTGCTGGATACAATCCATGAAAGGATCGATACGCCCATCGAAAGCCTCCAAGGATAAAGCGGCGATCAGATCCGCTTTCTTGGACAGGCTAAACGCACGCATCAAGGCGAATACGCCATTGGCGCTCATAAATTGCGTACCGTTCAATAAAGCTAACCCCTCCTTGCTTTTCAGCTTCACAGGCTTCCAAGCGAACTCGTCCAATACGCTGATCGCTTCCCGTTTGCGGCCCTTATAATAAACATCACCCACGCCGATCAGAGGCAGGAACAAATTCGCCAGAGGTGCCAAATCACCGGAAGCGCCTAAAGAGCCACGATCATACACGATCGGAAGCACGTCATTATTGAAAAAGTCCAGAATACGTTGTACGGTGATCACCTGTACGCCACTATGCCCCAACGAAAGGGCATGCGCCTTCAATAACATCATCAAACGGACGATCACCGGACTTACCTCATCCCCTACGCTACAGGCATGACTTTTCACCAAGTTCTCTTGCAAGGTGCTCAATTCGTCCGGAGAGATATTCTTATTACATAAGGACCCGAAACCGGTAGTAATCCCATACAAAGGCCCCTCCTGTTGCTCGATCTTATGATCCAAGTAATCCCGGCAACGCTGGATGCGCTCCTTCACCTCGGGTGAAAGCTCCAACTTCATATTTTGAGTAAGTATCCGTTCGATTCCCTCAAAAGAGAGAGGCTCGGAACCCACATAATAAACATTACTCATATGCTATAATTTAGTCTTCACCCAATCCAATAACTTTTGCTCTACACGGATAGCGTTCGCCTCCAGTTCATCCGCTTTCTTCCGCATCATTCCGACGAACACCTCGTCTTGGATGGACGTTAAGTTAATTCGGACATTCAATAAAGCCCCCAATACACAAGTACGGGCAGCCATCATCGCCACGCAAGCATCCGTGACGGCATTCTGATTACCTTTGTGAGCCACATAGATAATCGTCTCCATTACGGAACCGATCTCCTCCGCCACCCTCATCGGAACAATAGCCGCCTCCTTCGTTGCGCTCTGTATCGCATTCGTACGGATCACCTGTTCGTCATACGTTTCTTTCGGCAACTTAAAAGCGGAGAATACACGATCATAAGCCTCGCTGTCCTTATCGATATATTCAGTAAGACGCTCACGGATCAAAGCCGCCTCGATAGCGATCGTTTTCATTTGTCCTTCCACTTCCGCATATTTCTTTTTGCCAACAGTCAGATGGGCCACCATCTCTGTCAAAGCTGCCGCTATAGCGCCATTCAAGGCAGATATACTTCCACCACCGGGAACGGGAGCACTACCCGCCGTTTCCGCCAAAAAATCTTTAATTGTCAAGTCTGCTAACATAGTATTTTGATTTAAATGATTCTACAATTCTCATCTTACATCATATAAAGTTCCCCGTCCTTAATTACGGTATCCACGAGATTCATTCCCACATGATAAGGTAGGAACTTATAAGACGGGTATTTCAGCAAGATCACGTCCGCACGTTTTCCTACACTGATACTTCCAATCTCGGAGGCACGTCCCACAGCCGCGGCTCCATTAATGGTCAATGCCGTTACCGCTTCTTCAGGGGTCATCTTCATATAGATACAGGCCAAGGCTATCATCATCGGGATCGAGGCCGAGAAACAACTTCCCGGATTTAGATCGGAAGCTAAAGCCACCGCGCAACCGGCATCTATCATCTTCCGGGCGGGAGCATACGGCTCGCCCAAGGAAAAAGCGGTCAATGGAAGCAAGGTAGCCACGACACCGACCTTGGCCATGCGCTTGATACCCTGATCCGAAATATGCAATAAATGATCGGCACTGACACACTTCAAAGAAGCCGCCAGTTCCGCCCCTCCGAAAGGAACGATCTCATCCGCATGCATCTTCAATTTAAAACGATGATGACGGGCGGCACGAAGCAAGCGCTCACTCTGTTCTAACGAGAAAACGCCTTTCTCACAAAACACATCACAAAACGTAACCGTATGTTCGGCTCGTATGGCAGGAAGAACTTCCTCGATCATATAATCCACATAATCGTCCGTACGACCGGCAAATTCAGGAGGAACAGCATGAGCTCCCAAAAAGGTCGATACGACATCCATCGGATGAGACTCATTCAGGTCCGACATGACACGAAGCTGAACTAATTCTGTTTGCAAATCCAAACCATAACCACTTTTCCCCTCCACCGTGGTAACACCCATGGAGAATAACTCATCCAAACGTTCTTCCCCTCTGTCCCATAGTGTATCGAAATCACTTTCACGGGTAGCTTTCATCGTATTCACGATACCTCCACCACGCTCCATGATCGACATATAACTATCTCCCCGCAATCGCCAAGAGAACTCCTCCTCCCGGTAACCGCCAAAGATAAAATGCGTATGACTATCAACAAATCCGGGTAACACCGCTTGGTTCTCCGCCCGAATCTCCAAATAATCCTCCGCATGGATGTTTCGAAGTACCTCCTCCGTAGGTCCTACATGCGTAATAACCCCATCAGACATCGCTACGGCTCCATCCTCGATAACGCCTAAATCAGACATCTCCGCTCCCCGTCGTGCCTTATCCCCATGACAAGTGACGATCTGGGCAGCATTCCTGATTAATATCTTGCTATTCTCCATACGCTATTCCATAATACGGGCTTCCAATACTTGATTCATAGAGAAGTCCTCTAATCCCAAATAGTAAGAGGCCGTATCGATCAACGCCTCCATAGGAACCAAGCCGATAATCTCGCTCCCCACCACCGGAACACCATATCTGCGAGCTTCGATACGAACTAACTCGAAGGCCCGGTACAAGGCCGTACGGGTATAATCGGTCATATTAATAGAGACCTGTACGATACCACGTTCCTTCAACTCAACCCCCATTGCTTTACAATAGCGTAAACCTCCGCCGATGAAACGGATTTTCTTCGCTATATCCGTAGCGATCTGCAATTGATTCGTTCCTAAATTCACATTATAGGCGACCAAAGGCATACGGGCTCCTATGGCGACCGTACCGGCTGTCGGATGTCTTTCGGCCGGACCAAAATCAGGTTTCCACTCCGGTTGATGGATTTTCTCTGCCATCCCTTCAAACTCTCCTTTACGGATCGCCGCCAGATTCTCCCGGTAAGGGGCGGAAGCCGATTTCTCATATAAGAAGACCGGCACGGCATAACGAGCGCCTACTTCCTCCCCTACTTCCTTAGACAAGGCGATCGCCTCTTCCATCGTACATCCGCGAATCGGTATAAAAGGAACAACATCTACGGCCCCCATTCGAGGATGTTGACCGCTATGCTTGTTTAAATCGATCAGCTCAACGGCAACTCCAATGGCCTCCAATACGGCTTGTTTTAAAGCGACTGGCTCCCCTACCACGGTAACAACCAAGCGATTGTGATCCTCATCATTACTATAGTCCAACAGTTTAACACCCGTCTTAGCCCGGAAAGGCGCTACGATCTTATCTATCTTCTCCAGATCCCGTCCTTCACTGAAGTTAGGGACACATTCCATAATCTTATTCCAAGTACTCATACCTTTTTATTTAATGATGTTTGTACGATTTCATGAATAAACGCCCTCTCCGGGATATACGGGAGGGTAATATGATACTGTTCGCCACGGTTCTCATTGAAAGTAGCGCTCGTACGCATCGCATTCGGGTTACGGGCCCATGAGCGACGAGCGACACCCCCCATCACGTCCCATATCATAGCAGAGCGAAGTATCTCGTCCACCCGCTCACTACCATCGAGAACCATACCGAAACCTCCGTTTATCGCCTTACCGATACCAACCCCTCCACCATTATGAAGAGCGACCAAGCTCATACCCCGGGCGGCATTTCCAGCGAAGCACTGCACCGCCATATCAGCCATCACATTGCTCCCGTCCCGTATATTAGAGGTCTCACGGAATGGAGAATCCGTACCGCTCACGTCATGATGGTCTCGTCCCAACATAATCGGGCCTACCTCCCCATCACGTACCATTCGGTTAAACTCAAGGGCGATCTTCAAGCGCCCCTCAGCGTCTTGATATAAGATCCGGGCTTGCGTTCCCACCACCAAACGGTTCTTCTCCGCGTCACGTATCCAATTATAATTATCCATATCCTGCCCTCTTCGAGTCGGATCGATACACGCCATAGCCGCATGATCCGTGCGAATCAAATCTTCCGGCTTACCGCTTAAACATACCCAGCGGAAAGGGCCATACCCATAATCAAATAATTCCGGCCCCATGATATCTTCCACATAAGAAGGCCATATAAAACCATCTTTCTCATCCACACCGTTACGGGAAATCTCATGTACACCGGCATCATAGATCGCTTTCATGAAGGAGTTCCCATAGTCAAAGAAATAGGTACCCCGGGCAACCAGACGCTTGATCACCTCGAAATGTCGCTTCAACGTTTTATCGACCAAAGCACAAAAGTCTTCCCGGTGATGAGCCAATAATTCCGTACGTTCCTCAAACGTCACGCCTGCCGGACAATAACCACCTTCATAGACCGCATGACACGAGGTCTGGTCACTCAAAAGGTCGATGGAAAGCCCCTGTTTATCGGCATATTCCAATAAATCCACGATATTGCCATGAAAAGCGATAGAGATCGGTTCTTTCTTACGAATCGCCTCGTCGGCTAAGGAGAAAGCTTTCCCCATATCATCCGTCACATGCTGGACCCATCCTTGGCATCGGCGTGTCTCGATACGGGAAGCGTCTACCTCGGCGATTATACTGGCAGCACCGGCAATCACGGCGGCTTTAGGTTGAGCGCCACTCATTCCTCCTAAACCGGAAGATACAAACAGATAGCCTCGCAAATCCTTATCTTGTGGAATCCCTAATTTCTTACGTCCGGCATTCAACAATGTATTAAACGTACCGTGTACGATACCTTGCGGGCCGATATACATCCAACCTCCGGCCGTCATCTGTCCATAATTAGCGACTCCCATCTGGGCGGCGATATGCCAATCCTTTTGGTTATCGAACATTCCCACCATCATGGAGTTCGTGATAATCACCCGTGGGGCATCCGGCTTAGAATGAAACAATCCCAGAGGATGCCCAGATTCAATCACCAAGGTCTGCTCCTCGGTCAACTCCTCCAAATACTTCTTAATCAAACGATATTGCATCCAATTCTGGCAGACCTGCCCAGTCTCGCCATACGTAACCAACTCGTAAGGGTACAAAGCGATATCAAAGCAAAGGTTATTATCGATCATTACTTGAAAGGCCTTTCCCTCGATACATTTACCTTTATATTCAGAGATAGGCTTCGCTTTCAGGTCTCCCTGCGGACGGTAACGATAACCATAGATCCGTCCCCGGGTCAATAATTCCTCCATGAACTCAGGAGCTAGCTTCTCATGTAATTCAACAGGGATGTAACGAAGCGCGTTCATCAATGCCGTTTCTGTTTGAGCGGGCGTAAGCGAATAGCCGCGATCGGGAGCACGGCGAATACCGGAAACGAAGGAAGGATATTCCGGCAAATAGTTATCAAGATGTATTTCCATAACGTGAATGATTTAGTAGGTGCTTACAATCTGCAAGGAATTTCACGGATTCAGCGCCGACAAGTTAGCGATTATCCAAATCCCAGCCAATTATCATTCCATGTTTAGAAGCATAAAAAAGCCCCCGTCTCTCTCATTCTCCCTAAGGGAAAGAAAGACGGGGGCATAATTATAAATCAAAAATAAGTTTTGACAGCAAATTCAAATTGTTCTATGAATATCTTCTTGAAAGCGGCAATGTTATTCTGTTCATAGAATATCAGCATGGCTTTTTTGTAGTCTATGGAATCAACCGTTCTGAATGAGATTGGGCAATAACCATTAGCTATCAGTATGGCATTGCTTGTGATACGGGCAGTACGTTTGTTTCCATCCGAAAATGCCTGAATATAAGAAAGGAGAACCAGTGCAAGTAATGACTTCTCAAAGATATTGTCTTTGCCATTGATAAGTTTACAGGAATCTTCCAATGCCTCACGAATCTGGAACTCGTTATCAAGGGGACGATAGTTCGTACCTGTGATACCCACACGTCGGCGTCGTATGTTTCTTTCCACACCTAAATCCTTGGTCAGTAAAGAATGGATGTCCTCTATGCGGTGGACGGATATTTCCTTAAGATAGTCGGGCACATTGAGAACAAAATCAAGCGCATCCTTGTGATTGAGCAGCATGATAGCTTCTTCCCTTGTCTTACCAGTAGCTTCCTGTCTTTCTTTCAGCAGGCGCTCTGTTTCTAGCAGGGAATAAGTATTGCCCTCGATTTGTGAAGATTTCCACGACAGGTCAACTCCCAGTCTTTCCATCTCCTTTTTGTAATCTGTTTCAGAAAGTTCTTTAAGGTGGGTTCTGAAAGTGGACTGAGCTTTATCCAAACGTTTACATTCCTCTTCTGTGAAAAGTGAAACCTTTGGCAGAATCTGTTTTATGAGTTCGAAATTGAAATTTTCCTGCACAGTACGATCATCCATTTCATTCTTGAAATAGGTATCAATATCCAAAGGCATCGTTACCTGAGCTTGTGGAGTAAGCGAGTATTTGGTAGCAGGTCCTTTTCCATACACTTCTATAAGACCTTTGCTGACAGCATCAGCCAAGAGTCTTTTCATGGTGCTGTCGCTTGGTGCATTTACCAGCATGGAAGCTATCGCTCCTCTATTTGATAGCGGATGATAGTGCAATACCTGTAGGATTTCTGTTTCGATAGTCATAACATTCCTTTCACTAAATCGGCTCAAAAGTACTAATTTTCCTTCAACTATCGGCTCAAATTGAGCCGATATTCGTATCTTTACCGCAATATTTGAGCCGATTGCAATATTTTCCCAATACTCAATGCGTAGGAACACGATCCTAGCTCTCTCACACATGGTCATAAACTCCGCTCTCGAATAGAGTAAGACTTTGGGGCGAAGGAAAAGTTCAGCTAAAGAACACAAAAAAAGGTGCATCAAAATGACACACCCTCCTCGTAACAAAAATAAAATCTTTATGATTAGCCTTTACTTAGGCCTACGCATTGAAACGAATTTAGCTCATGAAAACTGTTAAAATCAACGCTCAATCAAGCCCCTTATACCTCCAACGATATACTCAATATCCCGATCCGTTACATACGGGCCGGAAGGCAGGCACAACCCAACCTTAAACAAAGATTCGCTCACCCCATTCACATAAGCCGGGCAATCCTTATAAACAGGTTGCTTATGCATCGGTTTCCACAAAGGACGGGATTCTATACCCATCGCGTCAAGTCCCACACGCATCGCCTCGACATTGGCATTCGGCTCGCAATCCGTATGTGCGTTCACCGCTGCGTGAGTCACACCGCCCGCACCACCAACAGCACCTTGTACCATTGCTTGATAAGCATTCTCCTGCCCTTTCACCCTCAATAAAGGATCCAAGACAATCGTATTCAACCAATAATTACTATCAAAACGACCGGAAGGATTCTCATGCAAGGTGATCCCTCTCACATCCTTCAACAGCTCCCGATATAAATCACACGTATGCTTATGATGAGCCACATGAGCGTCAGCCACCGTCATCTGACCACGCCCGATACCCGCACAAATATTCGACATCCGATAATTATACCCGATCCGCTCATGCTGGTAATACGGATAAGCCTCCCGAGCCTGCGTAGCGTAGAACATGATCTCCCGTTTAGCCTCCCCGTCCGGACAAATCAACGCACCACCGCCACTGGTCGTAATCATCTTATTCCCATTGAACGACAGCACCCCATATTCTCCAAACGTACCCAACATACGTCCATCATAACGAGAGCCAAAACCCTCCGCCGCATCCTCAATGACCGGAATCCCATACCGATCAGCGACCGCCATAATCTCATCCACCTTATAAGGCATCCCATATAAGGCCACCGGTACAATCGCTTTCGGTGTTTTTCCCGTCTTCTCGATACGATCTTTAATAGCCTCTTCCAACAACACAGGATCCATATTCCAAGTATCCACCTCCGAATCCACGAATACAGGCGTAGCTCCCAAATACATGATCGGATGCGAGGAAGCACAGAAGGTAAAGCTCTGTACCAGCACCTCATCCCCCGGCTTCACGCCACAGGCAAGCAACGCCAAATGCACTGCGGCAGTACCGGCAGACAGAGCTACCACATGTTTACCTTCACCCACGAATTCCTCCAGATCTTTCTCGAATCCATTCACGTTCGGACCTAAAGGCACGACCCAGTTCGTATCAAAGGCTTCTTTGATATACATTTGTTCTTTGCCTGACTCACTCATATGAGCCAAACACAAATAAATACGTTTGTTCATGATTATAGTAAATTATTAAAGTTTCATTTACACATGAAAATGTGATATAATATAGGAAAGGTTTGTCATGCAGCCTTGCATATCAATAACAAGGAGAACATCCAACGTAGGTTTTGGCAACTTATTTTATGGTTACAAGACAAAGATCAAAGATTTAACACTATCGAAAAAATATTTTTTTTAATCTTGACGTATTACATATCTAGATGAACCTACAGCATAAGAATTAAATCTTCGAACAGAATTCTTCCAACTGTTCAGCCGTCTCACTTAATTTATCATCTAGGTTTTCTTGAATTGTATTAACCTCTTCTTTTGTCAAGTTTAGTATGCGATAAAAACCTTTTAAGGGAATTATAAATGGCAATAATAATCCATTGACTATGACAAACGATATAATTAGAAGTTTTAAAATAGAAAAATCCTCATAGTCAAAACATATCTGTAAAAACTTATCACTACAATTGACAAAGAGCATTGATATCAAAGCAATCAGCAAAGAGAGAAGTAATAAACCAAAGAAATGCTTGAAAGCGAACATATAAAGAAATCTACCAAACTGCGAATGGCTCCGAATCCGACATATGGCAACTACTAATATTGGAAAAAGTATCCCGATAATGAAAGCCACAAATCCTCTTAACAACATATTAGGCACAAATGCCGAGAAGGTAAAGCAAGCCACATTAAACATCACTATATAAACCATTGAATTTATCCATTTTAAATGACCACATACCTTAATCTCCAGTCCACTCCCTATCATCTTCTGCTTTTTTAGAATCTTCCGGCATTATCTTAATGCCTTTAATGAAAGAATACCATAATTATAGTCCACAAGACAAAAGACAATATCGTAAAAATAGAAAGGAATGTAACAATAAAATTACCGGCAGTTGGTAGATTATAGAGTATTTCATCACAAATGAATACAATAAGGCAATAAAGCAATGCATATAAAGGAGAAATAACCTGTTCCCTCGAATCTTTTACGGTCTGGATCAATGCACGAGCAGGCCTTATGAATTTGGGAGAATATTCTGATTTAAAGTTGTCGAACGAGGCTTTAAGTTTCATATCTAGCTGTAGAGCCTGCGAGTACAACTCTCCCCGCCTTTCTTTCTCATGAGGAGTATCTATAAAACGCTGAAGCAACTTATAAGAAGCTTTCTTCGTAAGCTTATAATAGGCCGCTTCGATATTAATCGTATGATCTAAAGACTCAATCTCTTTATCTATTTTGTCACCTATCTTCCCTAATATTTCATGAATAAAATTGCTGTTATTAATAATAATACATAAAACTAACAGAGAAGTTAATACCCCCATAAAGGTCTGGCTATACCCCAAAAGTTCCATAATTCAAAAATTCCTTAACTTGAATATGCAATCGGTTGAGCAGCGGAACATATAGTATTAAAATTATTTTTCCACAGATTCATGATCTCCGGAGGAACGTTGACCGCACAAGTAGCCTCATGAGTAACCTGATTTTTTTCCATCCTGACAATATTTGAATCGGTATAAGATATATGTGACAATCCGTCCTTCAGTATCAGTTTATCATCCAATTTAAAAAAATGGATCTTCCCTTGCCGTACACCATCCTCAAACACCTTATGATCTATTAAATCTTTAAAATAACTATCATTGAATTTCTCCAACACAATACTCAACTGAGTCCCCGGACGATTAAAAAAGTTTTTCAAGCTATCGATCAACTTTTCCTTAAGAACATCACCCAGTGCCTTCTCCTCACTCTCCGCACATCCGACGACATCTTCCGCTTGTCCCCCTTTTGGCGGATTATCTTTATTTATATAGTCATAAAAATCATTCCGAAACACAGACATTTCTCCACAATACATATTAACCTCCAACGAATTATCAAACATAAAACGTTCTATTGTAGTATTATGGGCACGATCTTTGTTTAGCTCGAAATCAGGATTTTTACTATCCAATTTCTTTTTAAGGTTATTATAATATGTATCTAATTCTTGAATTGTCATCTCCTCGACTCCTATAAGTATTACTGCAGAACATCTTAGATCATCCCGCAAAACATCGCAAAATTACACAAACGCTTTGACACGACAGTAATATATACAATTTATTTTTATATGTTTTGTAACATTGTATCGTCAGATCTCAAATGAGATAGAACTTGAGCCTGAATTTGATAGCTCACAATCCGTTATCTCAATTATGACCATCGAAAGCCTCCGCCGTGGCGTTCCCATCCTTATTGATATCTTCCCGAAAAAGAACCTTTTTTACAGTGAGCAGGAGTATCTTCATATCCAGCCAAAAAGAATAATGATCCACATACCATACATCCAACTCAAACTTTTTTGTCCACGAGATATTGTTACGGCCATTTACTTGTGCCCATCCCGTGATTCCCGGACGAACCTCATGACGCCGGAACTGTTCCTCCGAGTACAAAGGGAGATACTTGGGAAGCAACGGCCTGGGACCAACAAGAGCCATATCCCCTTTCAATACATTAATCAACTGGGGCAATTCATCAATGGACAGCGAACGGACTATTTTCCCAACCCTCGTCAAACGCTTGGCATCCGGCAACAAATTGCCTTCAGCATCCCGTTCATCCGTCATTGTCTTGAACTTAATGGCCTTGAATATCTTGGCGTTTCTACCGGGACGATCCTGCGTGAAGAAGACACCGGCACCCTTGTTGGCGAAATGAAGAAAGATCGCAAGAAGAAGCAATAGGGGCCAAATAGCCAAGAGAACGATAAAAACAATCATAAAATCCAATCCACGTTTCAATCCTTTTTTATACATAAACTTATAATTCTACTAACGGTTGATTACTCCAATTTATCTCCTTTACGGCCTGTTTCACATCGCAAAACAAATATCTTTTCAACAAGAAATCCAATTTATCCCGGGCACCACCCTTGCCTATGTTTGTCTTGACATAACGGGTCATTCGATTTTTCAAAGTTCCCGGCTCCTTAAAATATTCCTCGAATTCAGCTTCAGTCATGAATTGAGAATTTTGTTCTATCAAGTCACTAATATGGAAATAAAACATCACATAATCCATACGTTCCATAAAGTGCTTTTGCAACCATAGCGGAACCAACCTAAAGTAACCTCCTCCGGAAAAAGCGATACGCTTTCCCATCAGTGAAGCCGGACAAATAGGAAATTCCTTCAACGTGCATGTTCCCTTGCTTATTAACGTAGGAACGGACGAGGAAAATTGGGGAAATCCGCCAAAATCCCGACTGGCGGGAAACACGGAGCAATCACGTTCTATACCGTTCTCTGCCAGTATATCAAAAGCCCAATCGTTATCCTTACCGATCGAGAAAGCCGGCGCACGGAAACTCCTCACCTTCTCCCCTATCAGATTCTCAATTTCCTCCAAGGCTATACGTGTATCTTCCGCAAACTCCTCGGGGGTCATTTTATTTACCCACAAATGCCTATTCGAATGACTCCCTATCTCATGCCCCGCATCCGCAATTCTTCTCAACACGTCCGGAAACTCAACCGCCAGTTGTCCCACACAAAAAAAGGTCGCCTTGATATTATTCTTCTCTAGGGAATCCAAGATCCACTCCAACAACTCGTCAAATTGCCGGTAGTTCTCCTTTCTTCCCCCCTTGAAATGTTTCTCTATATACCATTCCTCGGTATCAAAAGTCAATATATTCATATGATCTATTTATAATATACAAAGTCCAGATCTGAGTCGGCTGATGTTATAAGAATATCAGAATTGTCTTTTATCTCAGGTACAGATGTGGCAGCATATAACTTCTTTTTTAAGCGAATAGTAAAAGGGAAAAATGTAATAAAAGGTATTCGTTGGCTTGTCAACATAATTGATAATCCTATTTTATTTACATAAGCTACATTCATAACAGCCTTCCTTATCCTAGCAAACAAAATTGGATTAACAACTCTATAATCAACTAAAGAGAGCATTCGAATACCACGGTATTCCGTAGGTCGCACAACAAAATAGCCAAAAGTCTCATTTTTCTCAATCCCTTCATAAATAATATATTCTCTATAGATTTCTTCAAACCGTGTTAAAAAGAACTGTTTATCACGAGCCAATTCCGCACAATCATTTAGCCAATACCCATTACTATCAGGAATATGCAATTCATTTACGTAAGATATTTTTTTAAAGAAATAATTACCGGAATCTATAATAGGAGGTATATATAAAGACATTTCTTGCCGCCTAATTTTAAACATACCTTCCAATAAATTCTTTAAGCCATATATTCCTATGGATATATAGACTCTCACAGGAGAGATTTTTCTAAAACCATCAATTAGTTGCGGCTGGATCTGCCACGCCGCATCTGTAAAACCTACGGTAAGACGGTCTTTAAAACCATTCATCGCCTCATAAAGTTTCCGCCCTATGCCTTTACCCCTTTGTGCCTTATCGATAATAGTATTACATTCCCAATATACTTTTCTTTCATTCCCCAACAACCTCATTCGCACATAAACAGAAGTGGTGCAACCATACACAATGCCATTTTCCACAGCTAACAAAGTACGTTTATCCCCACCACTATCAACCATTCGATGTAACCAATACAGTAAGAACTCTTTACTGCGATTCGGATACTGTTTAAACATAAAATTCGAAAGTTTATCAAACCAATCAGACGTATAAACGATGATATCCATTACATCCCTGATTTTGATTTCCTAAATTTAGAACTACATATTTTCTTCAATCCTCCCCAAAGAGAAAAGCACATCGCTTTTAAATCCTTTATACCGCCTTCTTGATAATAAAGATTCTTCTCCCAAAAACAAAACCAAGAAGGTTTACACGCAAACCGCTTGTCAGAAGCGATAAACCACATAATATCCAAGCCTAAATACCTCAATTTCTTGCCAGAAGAATAATCATAACTGTTTTGAAGCAAACCCAAGCAATCATTTACCATCAGTTCCGGAAAATTTATTCCGGAAATTGCAGCCGCTCGTAAAGAGGCCGGTACTCTTGGATTCATTTCTATAATTAAATATTCACCTTTTTCATTCTTCAATACGTCAAAATCAGCGAATCCGTGCCAGTCCAAAGCATCTAATACTCTATTACATAGAATAACAAGTTCTGGGATATCAACAGTAACCCCATAAGAACTACTGCCACCTTTTATCGGATAAAACCGTTGTATCTCCAAAATTGTCCTAGCCAATATTTCACCTTTTGAATCTCGATATAACATCACATTATAATAAGGCTTATCCGCATGATTTACATAAGATTGCAATGAAGAAGATCCATATTCTTTTTCTACGGTTTCATATTTAAGAATTAACTCATCCAAATTATTCACTAGCGTAATCCCTCGCGCCCCCACCGAATGATTAGGTTTTATCAACGCAGGAAAACCAACAAATAGAGATGCTTCTTGCAAATTACCATAAGTCAAAGAAATAGTTTTTGGATGTGGAATAGAATATTTTTCACATAACTTCAACAATTTCCCTTTATCATACGCTATTTTAAATTTCATATAATTTTCTATAGCGCATCGAGCACATGTCTTACTCTCTATCTCTAATTTGTTTACACTCAAAAAATCCGCCAAAGTATCACTCATTGGAATGATTACCTTACACTTATGCTCCAAGACAACAGAACACAAAAAAGAAAGCATATCCTTATGCCCAACAGATCGATCTATAAAAAAAGAGACATATCTCGAATGATAAGTAACGTCTTCCTTTGAAGCAACAACAACAATTTCATTACCAATTTCCCACAAAGATCGAGCAACTGATAAACCTTGCAAACCTCCGCCTAAGATAAGAATTCGATTCATTATTTAAATATTAATGTGAATCAAGAGTTGAAAAATCAATTTTGATTCATAATTTAATTAATTCATTATTTACTCCACAATCTTCTTAAGAACAGAAGATCAGAACAATGAATACCGTTATTTTATTATATGACTCCACGGGAAAAAAGGTTCACACTAATGTATATCTTGGCATCTACAATCTTCTCTGCATTTCTATTTATCAGAAACTCCGAAACAATTCCAATACTAAATTTATAGATGAGGAAGCCTTCACCTTCTCTCTATTTTGAAATACTAACGAGAATATTTTAGTATCAAGGATAAACATACTTTCGGATATATTTAAGATATTGATGGAAACCATGATGCAAAATCAAGAATCTAACAAAAGTTTGGATACTGCAAAGGTAGATCTCCTGTTTCCCCCTAAATAGACTGTTTACGTCTTGAAATCAAGACACTAGTAGACCTTATATTCTTTTCCACACAGAACCAGATAATATATATACAAAATATTAAAATTTATACAGGATAAACAACAGAGATACTAAAAATCAACATCTTAAATCTTATTCTATATATTGTCTATTATTACATTTAATCACGTCCCATTTTGCGTATCTTATAAAAATTTTCCCACAATTCATTTTCGCATTCATAAGATACATTCTGCTGCTTATTATCAACTTTATGGACATAACATACTTTTTTCCGTTTTTCAACAAAATCCTCAAAAGATCCCAATATTCTCGAAGGTACTCCCGCCACTACAGTATTATCAGGAATATCTTTATTTATTAAAGTATTAGCACCAACAATGACATTATTCCCTATTTTCACATTATAAAGTATTTTTGAACCTGCACCAATAAACACATTATTTCCTATTTCTATACATCCAACATTTTCTTCAAAACACATTTCATTCTTATCAAACAAATTATTCAACATAAAATGAATACCATCATGCGTAGCAAAGCCTACATTAGATGCAATTCTCACATTATTCCCAATACTTATCAACCTTGAATAAAGAGGTATTTTTCGAGATATTATCATAACATTTTCTCCACACTTTCTAAAAACCCCTTTTGCTTTCATAAATTTCGCTCTTTTAATCGGGCAAAATATAAAAAGCAATCTAAACATTAACCAGTATCTTCTATTCATATATCACTCAGTTATAAGTCGTTTTCTTTTATGCTAATTTTTAATATCACCAACAACAACCATTGAATATCTTTAAACTTAATCCCAATAAAAAAACTTAGTCGAATAAGGTGAGATACTTTCATATCAAACGTAAAAAACAACCCACTTAATAAATAGCATATTTTATACGTTTGATAAATGAAATGACATCATACCGTTCACTTGAACCCAACAATAGTTCAGGAGAAATCTTATATCTGCGTATCTATTATGGGAAATATAATGATAAATATCCACCTTCTTTGAACGAGATCCAATAACACATGCGGTTCTTTTTAAAGCCTTTCTTTATAAATGGCTAATTATCCAATATACTCACCCGCTGTAATACGGAATGTGCTACCGGTCATCATACTAGAGCCATCAGACATCATATATACAAGACCATCCAAATAGTCGGTCTTTTCACACATACGTCCCATTGGCAAATATGCTCCTGCACGTTCTCGAAGATGAGCCTCTGACTCGCCTTGTGAAATCCGTAAAGCAACCTCTCCTTCTGTGGGTGTCCAGCCCAATGTCAAATAATTACAACGAATATGCTCTTTCGCATACTGATGAGAAAGATGTTCCATTAAAATACGCAAAACTCCTTTTGAACAAGCATATGCACAACGATCTTTTTCCCCTCCCCAAGCATGAGCTGAACCCGTGAGGACAATCGAACCACCCCCATTCATACGCATATACTTGATCGCTTGCTGGCAACAAAAGAAACATGCCTTGAAGTTAACATCCATCACCTTGTCAAAGGTATATTCGTCACAAGTATCAAGAGGAGACACCGGTGTTATGCCGGCATAATTGAAAAAACCATCAATTTTCCCAAACCTATTATAAGTTTCATCCATCAGCTTCTTACAGTCCTCTACATTCTCCAAGTCGGTATATACAAATAGACCTTCTGTCCCGTACGTACGCATCAGGCGAATGGACTTCATGGCAGACTCCTCATCACGACCACCGATTACCACTTTTGCACCTTGACGAGCAAATTCCTCCGCTGCGGCACGTCCAACACCTTTAGTCCCTCCTGAAATCACAATGACCTTTCCCAATAATTTTTTGTCACACATATTTTGATAAATGTTTTTCTTGTATTACAAAACCAATGCTTTCTTTACATCAAAACCTCTAAGAAGCATATTATCACCATTCTCATCATAAACCTTGACCTTCTGTTGATATTCTTCAACAGCCGCCGCTAATTCCTCTTTGCCATCACAAGCCAAATACAGACGAGCCAGGACCTGTTTCTCATTGCCAATCCACTCTACAGGAACCACATCGCCCTCGTTCAGACGAACCACATTCGCAACAACTCGTTTGTCATTTGCCATGTCTTCAAATCCTTCAATTTTGGCTATTTTACCTCGCTTAACCAAAAACCATACAGTAGCTGCCCATTTCCCTTTCATATAGGGATCTTCCTTATATAGATCAACACTCTCGCCTTCTGTCCCGCTCAACGCAAAACGAATAAGCATCTCCCGTTGATCATACCCATAAATAGACTCCAAAAGAAGATGTGGGGCCTCGCCTTGTAAACGGAAACCGGTATCATACACATAGAATTCACCATTTTCATAGAAAGCAGAAAGCATTAAAACTCCATTTTTGATGCCAATCTCTTTAAACATACGAATCGCATTGAAGTGCATACGTTTCATGTATTCATTGATGTGCTTTGAAGGATAAGTACCACCAAGGCAAACACGACTCATACCCAACTGCTCATCAGTTGTATAACGATCATAGATACAAGATGCGCTACAATACCCATCTTTAAAAGTATAATACATGCCCATATCTTCAACACCATCCATATAACGTTCTACGATGAAACGTTTATTCGGACTTGACTGAAGAGCTTTCTCTACGGCTGCCTTTAACTCGCTCTCCTTATAAACAACAGTCATGCCAACACCTCCGCCATTATCCACAGGTTTAACCATTACTGGATATTTAATCTTAGCCACATCAGTAGGTTTCATCTCTGCATCCAAATAAAATTCAGGGATACCATGAATGCCATAACTCTCACATGTAGCTTTGAACACATCTTTGTATGAGAAAACGTCAACAATACGTTGAGTCGCATAACAAGGGTAACCTAAAGCTTCACACACCTTACAGTAAGACGGAACCAGAATATCCGCAACACCGACCAATACTCCATCCACTTGTTCTTCCCTAGCAAGAGAGATCAACCCTGGTACATCCATTCCATCTACATCAAATGCCTTCCAACAATATTTTTTTGCATCATCAGTATGACGTGCACTCGTCACTATAGTCTTAACTCCCATTTCATTTGCGACACGAACCAATGCACTCGTCTCTGGATTTCCTCCTAAAATCAATAATTTCTTACCTTCAAATTCGTTTTTCATTTCTAATAATTTATATTTTGTAAGCAAATTAGCATATCAGATTATTCTATCATCTAATACAGAATTACTTTACCTCATAATCTTCACCCATAGTCATAATTTTATATTTGCTTCCACACTTACGCATCTGAGCCATAAAAACACCCGCATTACCTCCGTGAGAAGCAAACATTCCAAAATGACAAGGAATAGTCACTTTCGCTCCGAGAGCCTGCGCTAGTTCCGCACACTCCAATTCATTTAGATTACCATACGCTCCATTGATAGGAGCGATCAGCACATCTATTAGACCTACTTTTAGATACTCTTCTTTATAATCTAAACGTAATCTAGTGTCACCAACCTCAAGGACACATTTACCATCCACAGTAATGATCACACCAACTGCTAAAGGCGCACCAATGCCATGATCACAATTTATAAAATCCAGTTTATAGTCTCCACACTCATGATGATCTCCGGGTTTCACATATATTACACGGGTTTCATCTAGACCTAAGTTCTTCACGTCCTTTTGACAGTCGTACGCACATAAGAGCATAGTCTTGCCATTAGCCATCAAATCAACCATTGCGTCAACATCAAAATGATCTCTATGAAAATGAGTTGCAATCAACATGTCCAACTGCAAGTCCTTAGGTTCTACAATCCGAGGCATCAAACGATGATAACCATCATGGCCTTCTAAGGGTTCCACGCACTCCGACAAATACAGGTCAATACCCAATGTCTGTCCTTTTTGACTCTTTATAATGTAACCGGCCTGTCCCATACTGAAAAGATGGGTCACACCCAAATGTGCCAATTTTAAGGTTTCATTAAACATTATTATTCAAATATTTACGGATTAATAAACCACTATCTTTATCTTTCTTGACAGCAAGTATTTTACTCACACTAATTCCATAATCTACAATGCGTTTTTTTACCTGTTCCACTAATAAACTGTCGATAGTAGCCACCAGAATATAATCATAATCATCTTTTGAAAGTCTCTCCATAGGATCAACATCCATGCAACATCTACGATATTCCCAATAATCATTATCAACCCAACCTATCACTTCACAAAGATTACTTTCTGTCAATCTATTCATTAATTGTTGACCAAAGGTTCCCGCACTATACACTAATATCCTTTTCCCATATATCAACCGTCCAAAAAAACTCACATCCCCTGAACGCATGATACAGATACCTAACACATAGTCATCCACCTGCTTTTGGAAAGCATATTTAGGATCTATCTCTTTAGCATATTTGCTAAGAAAACTATAAAGAGACAATAATTTTTTAGCATCTTGACTAAACGAGGAGGTAAGTTTTAACATAGAATCTTCACGTTGACGATAATGGTACGCTGTATTATCCGTCAGTACTACTTTTTGAGCTTTTATTATAGCAGGATAAGTAACAGCGGCATCCTCTCCTATCGAAATACTTTCATCCACAGCCAATTGTGTTTCAAATAACAAATCTCGCTTAAAAAGTTTGTTCCACACGTAAGTTGAAACTCCAAAACGAAAGAAGTCGCCATAAGAGAGCATTTGCTTACGCAAATTTTCCAGACACTCTCCTTTGTATAACCCCGAATGAAGATTGTTCGTAAAACTAACTGTACTCGAAAACAAATCTCGCTGAAAACCGGCACATGCAATGTCTGCACCAGCAGTCATAATACTATTGTAAAGAGATTCATAAAAACCTTCTCCAATCCAATCATCACCATCTACATAACCGACATATTTACCTTTAGCTGCCATTATGCCGGCTTTTCGAGCACTTACAAGCCCACCATTTTTCTTATGAATAACTCTAATCCTATTATCTTTTTTAGCATACAAGTCACATATTTCCGGGCAACGATCAGGAGATCCATCATCCACAAGGATAATCTCTAGTCTTCTATAGGTTTGATTTATAAGGCTCTCTATACAAAGTCCCAAATAATTTTCGATCCGATAAATCGGAACAATCACACTTATTAAATCTAATTCCATTATACCACTATAGCATTATGCGTTCTACAATATTCCTGTCAATTCTCAATGAGGCTCCGTTTAATGAAAAGAAATTATCCGATCTCATTAGTTTCAAAAGTTTCATACGAGTACCCCATTATACCTATATTATATTTAATGAGACTGATATATCTATTGTATAAACTTCCTTTTTGCCTAAAACATTTCTCATAGTCCTCTTTGCTCATCATTGATGTTTTTCTAATAAGAAAACCGAAAATATCTTATGCAATATCCTGATGATTTGAGTTAATATCAAATGATAATATATTCATAGATATATTTTTTATTTTGAGAAAACCAAACAAACTATCACATCAGCTGCTCAAATAACTCTGGACGAAATAAAGAATATATTTTTTTCGATTTCCGATCAGAACAATTAGATTTCATCATTAACAGAAGATCCTCCTCTCTATGTATCTCAAAAAAGCACTTTTTATCATCCTCATTCAAATAGTCAGAAGACAAACCTGACATAAATAATTTACCTACTTTTTTACCCATAGATAACGCTTCATATAAAACTGTAGAATTTTGCCCTATTACATTTGTAAAATTATGTAAAACAACACAAATATTAACAGTTCTATCTTGAAGTTTTATATTAGATATAGATTTTATTATTTCTAAATGTTTATCATTAATTATCTCCATAGGATGAGGTCTAAAATAAAAACACACATCAGGATAATACTGAGACAATTTACAAGTAACATCTAACATTTCTTCAGTTATAGTAGGATCAGATATAATTAACACATCCGTTGATTTTACACCCTGCATTCGCTTATCTTTTATCCCTTCTATATATAAGTTTAAAGCCCATCCAATATTTATAATTTTATCAACATCAATACCATAAACATCATTTGGACTATTATTTCCAAAGGCAAGAAATTTATCAGGAGTATATTTAGGATGTCTATAACCAGAATATTCTGTTGTCTCTGCATATGTAATTCCATGTTGAAGCTCATATACTGGAATACCTAACTCTTTTGAAGCATACATAATTACACTAAAAGTATTCCGTGATACTGAAATTAGCTTTTTTATTTTTAATCGTTTTAATATATAACAATAAAATTTTACGTATAAAATTTTATGTAATACCAAACGCTTAATAACATTTTTTGACACAACTTCTCCATAAACACATAACAAACAACACCAATATTTATCTATATCTTTTTTATGGATTATATAAAAAAGAACAAAAAAAATCCTACTGATTATATTTAAAACCAAATCTACAGCATCAGTATATATTAAATGATCGTTATGAGTTCTAGGAGTATAATGAATTCCTCCTCTACTCCGTTCAAATATAATATATTTCCTTTTTGATAAACCTGTATAATCAATAATAGGATCTGTAAATTTATCAACATATTTATCTCCTATTTTTTCTACTCTAGGGAATGAATATATAAAATAATCATAACTTTGTTTTTTAAAAAAAAGGTTCACAAATGACAATAAAGACAAAAAGAAATTTCTAATTATATATTTTAAAGAGCAACCATGCCTATTGGTCATCTGTTTAAAGCCTTTTGATTCAAGGAATTTAATTCGAAGCATTTCCGCTAAAGCTCCATGTATAAAATATCCATCCACTTGAATATTAAAACAATCTTTTTTTATTTCTTCAGCACAGATTTTTTTTAATAACGATTGAGATTTTTCATTCATCACAGTTAATTTATACAGTATTTCACAAAAATAATTTCTGATGATCCATCTTTATTCGCATTATAATACGATATATACAACAATCCTTTCTCATACACCAAACCAGGATACGCACAGTCACCACCACTAGGAAGGTCAAGGATGAATTCTAACTTATACGTTGTTTTATTCAAACGAAATATAGATGTCGTTATAATATTATCACGAAAATATCGACCACACACGTAAATCTCATTGCCTACGTTCACTAAAACAGGAGCATCTAACCTCACTCCACTATCATACCATTGAAAACTTTGAATTTTAAGATTGTACAATCCAATCATTGCATTCTTTCTATTGACACGAACAACCGAAACCAAGTGTTCATTATCAAACAATGCAAGAGAAGCCTCGGTCGCAACCCCATCAATAGATGGAGTTGCAATAACTCTAAAATCCAAGCCATTATCTGATTCCACAAAACTGAACCTTGGAATATAAAGAAAACCATATGCTTTCTTACCAATCCACTTCATATCCCAAAGCCAATTGTCAGTAATGGTATCACCAAATGACAGAAATTTAAATTTTGAGGTATTTGCAAGCGTATTCAAACTTATTACCAAAGACTTACGCTTCCAAGATTTCCCCCCGCTATACTTTACCGCTTGTAACATTATGCTTAATCTTCCCTTGGCATCCACACACAATTTAGGGTCTCGTAAATCAAAACCGGATATTGATAAGCGATCGTATTCTTTCCATGTAATCGTATCCTTTGAGCGAAGAATTATAATTTCCCCATTATCATTACCTTCTTTATCGACATGGCTATCAGCTACTCTGAATGCACAATAAAAATCACCTTCATATTTTACCAATGTCGTAAATGCCGCATATTTATCTTTTTGAGACCAGATAACTTGGCAACTAAGTATCCGTTGGGCTTTTAACGGGAATGAACAAAACACGATACTACAGATCAAAATCAATAATCGAGTTTCCATAATACTATTTCACATCTACAACATTAGGACGTTCTACGATAGTCATTACCGTAGAGAGAATTTCTTTCAACTCTTTTATATTAAATATAACGAATACAACTATCGGTAACCACATTAAACACCCCTTATTGATTATAGACATGATACAAGCTATAAGAAATGGAAATAACAACCTGACAGGAAAGACTTCCTTAAAAATCCCATAAAAAGTGATTTTTCCCTCTATGCACCGCTGCCCACTATGAACCACAATACAAGCATAAAACAAATAACTAAACAATGTGGCAAGGATGACATAGCTATAATCAACCTTAATGACAGCCGCCAACATCCAAGCCAAACAAGCATTTAGCATACAAGTAAGGAAAGTATTAACAGCAAGAATACGTTCTTTATTTTTAGTCATCAATAAGGATATATAGCCAAATGAGTTCGTATAAAGCAAGATTGCTAAAGCTGTTAAGTTTATAGCCATCAACGCATTTTGATACTTTGGTAAAAACATCAACAACACAGGAAACAAAGCCAACGCCAAATACATCACACAATGGGAACATGCCACATAATTCGTCCGCAAAAGAGCTACCGTATTCCGAATTACCGATACGTCTTTCGTATTAAACTTATCTATAAGTTTAGGGGTTATAAGAGAAGAAAATGCAGTCAATAACAATAATGCCGCATGAGCCAAGGTATATGCAAGGGAGAAAGATCCAAACTCCTCCACACTATAATTTTCCGCAATGACAGTCTTTGTAGTCAGAATAATCAAGTAAAAAAAGAAATTGTATATAAAAAGACAAAAACCTTTCTTTATGATCCCCTTAGCTAAGACAGATAAAAAATGTCCTCTGAAAGAGATTCCTCCACGAGATACAAATAACAGAAGGCATATTAAATGCGAGAAAAAATAAGCACCAATAAGATAAGTAATCAAGGTATTCTCATACGCCAAAAAAACGACCACCAATAAGATCACATGTATAAATGTCTGATAAAACGTAAATTCAAACATATGCCCTTTAACCCGATTTACACGGAAGAAATAATCATTCAAATATTGGAAAATAGCGATCAGGCAAACAAAATAGAAACGATTATCTAATCCGAATTTATCCAAGAAGGGAAAACCCACAAACTTATAATAAAAACCTATGCCTATAACCAGTAAAGAGATTACCCCCATCAGTACCATTGCCGACATTTCCAAATCATCACACATTTTCCGGTCTTTCTTGTTCTGAACCAGTAACACCGTCATTGAATTAGCAATACCAAAATCAAAGATCTGAAAATATCTCAAAAGTAACACAATACTTCCCCATATTCCCATATAGTAAGGGCCTAGGTGACTCGCCATTATCATATAAGTAATAAAGGTGATAAAATAAACGACATATCGAGTAAAGAGATATATCGCAACTTTATTACCCATGATTTTCTTAATATATTTTCTTTCCATGCTATTTATAACTATTTGAAACAAGAACAGAAGACTTATGCCCCAACAAAAAGATACCCAACACAACGGGGATAAGCCATGTAGGAGTCATTATAAGGTTTCGCGGTAAAAAAGCCAACACAACAATCATCACATAAGAGAACGACTCATAAGTACTATTATATCTGAACATTAAGTAAATAAACCAACTTGTTAAAAACAATCCTATAAGACCAAAATATAAGATATATTTTTTATATCCGGAGGTATTACTTGCCCAATCCAAGAGATTCGGCTCTACATTATTAAGCCCCATCCAGACATTTGAGGTTTGCATTAATTCATCATACCTAGCATCAAAATATGTATGAGTCCTATTATTCCCTACGATACCTTTTTCTTCATCAAAAGCTAATCGGGCCACTATCAGAGAATAAAAAGGATTATCAGAATCTTCTGTTTCCTGCAACGATACAAAAGAGGTGAAACCTATTACACAAATTGCGATAACTAATAATTTTGCCTTTATAGATTGCTTAAACTTTGGAACCAAATATAATAACACTCCCCCTATAAATAACAACGAAAAACCTGACAATGAGAATGAGAGTATAATGGCAGCCAAATATACCCAATTCCGTATATCTTTCATATTGGCTCTACCTGCAAAAAACATGAAGGCACAAGGCACAGCCAACTGGCCTGGTTCTTGGAATACGCTGCAAAATCTAGGAATAAAGGAAATTGCCTGCTCAACGACCCGTTCACTTCGAACAAAAAAGTAGTAATTGCGCAATACATGGAAATTATCATCGGATATATATAATTCTCCAGCAGGAATATTGATTCCCATTAAATATAAACACCATCCAACTATTGAAACAGAAAGAAGGCAAGCCAACAAATTCGACAAGTTATCAAAAAGGCGATATTTCAACTGAATTGGAAGTCCAATAATAATCGAGATAACAAAAAAGAATATCAGCTTATTAAGATTTCCTAAAAAAAAACCAAACTCTAAATTGTTTAGTATCATATAGAACTGAAGAATACCCCATACCGCTATTACTTTTCCTTGTTTAAGATCGTAATGTACCTGATTTATCATGAACAATGACAAAATCCCCGCTAAAAGATAAATCCAACTCTGGGGCACATGCCATAAAAAAGACATATCAGCACTCCTGCATATCAACAAGAAGACACTAAATGCATAAATACTGAAAACCGTCTTACTGGGATAAGACCTCATAGGTTCAACACTTTATAATTAATCTTTCCACTATCAAGTCTCGGTATCGTCTCGATCACTTTTACCTCAAAGCTTTTGGCCATAAGTCCGGTCTTTTCAGCGATAAGTTTTTTGACATTCTCCTTCAAAAACTCATCGGTGATATAAATATGCATCCGCTGATCATCTCCTGTACAAGCGCATTCTATATTAAGAGAGTTTTTAATGATCTTTTCACTTTGATCCAGACTGACACGGAGACCGAAAAGTTTAAGAAATCGTTTTTTACGACCCACGATATAGAAATAACCATCTACGTCCTTTTTAGCGATATCCCCTGTAAAATATGTACCATAGAATTCATCCCCTTTCAACAGATCCTCTGCTGAAATACTATACCCCATAGTGACATTAGGACCTTCATATTTAAGCTCTCCTTCCACATCCGGAGTTGTAATAACTTGACCATTCTCATCCACTAAAGACAATTTTCCTTCCGGTATGGCCATGCCTATACTACCAATATGCGTAGCAGCATCCTTAGGTGGGAGATAAGCCAAACGAGCGGATGTTTCTGTCGTGCCAAATGTCGCAAAGAATCGTTTACCTTGCTCTTCCGCATATTTTGCGAATGACTCAAACAGAGCATCAGAAAGTTTGCCACCTCCTTCTGCTAAGGTTCGCAAATAAGGCATATCCATACGCTGAAAGCGAAGTCTGCCCAGAATCTCATAACTATAAGGAACTCCCGTAAAATTCGTACCTTGACGCTCTTTGATAAACTCCCAAAACTTAGGACTCAAAAGGTTTGCAGCCACAAGCATAACCGTAGCGCCTGCGTAAAGATGGCTAGTTATAACATTCAATCCCATTGTATATTGCATAGGGAGATCCAAGATTCCACGATCCTTCGTTGTCCAGCCAAAAACGGAAGCCACATTCTTGGCATTGCTCTCAATGTTACCATATTTATGCCGTACAAGTTTCGGGCTACCCGTAGTCCCGGAGGTTGTCATAAGCATGGAGAGTTCCGGATGCATCTGCGGTGCCTTATTTTCTGTTTTGCATAATGAGAATTTGAATACAGAATAGACCACTTCATAATCGAACTCATTCACGACTTCATTGGGCATCCAAACATAAGATGGGTGATATGTATCATAAAGAGAATCAAACAAGCTTCGATCTATATGAGCACTCAATAACAGACATACATCCTTATTATCATACATAGACAAAAAACCAGCCAATGCCCCTACTCTATTCTCGCAAAGGCAAAACACAAGTTCGCGTTCAGGCAAAACAGACTTTATCCGATTAATATGTGTAACTAATTCACCGTATGTCAACTCACAGCCACTATCGTCAATAATGGCAAGAGAAGCGCATTCCTTATCATCAATGTTCAAAAACATAAATTTATATATCTATTATTTGTTTGAATACTTTGTATAAGCCCATTCCTTCTTTAGGCAAAGAAATTTATTTTCATTAAAGATCAATGGTGCGGAAAACTATGCGTTCAAATGTTTCAACTCCACGACACATAAATCCTCAACCAAATCCGCACAAAGTGCTCCCCATGCTAATCCTGTACCAAAGCCACAGGCAATAATACGCTTTGATGCAATCCGGTCTTTCAATTTACTAACAATCATCAAAGGAATGGACGTTGAAGAAGTATTGCCAAACTCCTCTATATTATACGGACAATGAGCATCATCTATTTTCAACCGTTTCTGAATCAATTTATTTATCATTCTATTTGCCTGATGAATAAGGAAATAGTCAATCGAGGTCTTATCTATGTTAAAATTATCAAGTAAAGATTTAATACATTTGGGTCCGGCATGTATGGCAAACGACAAGATATCATCACCTTCCATATTCGCATGAAGCTTATTGCGAAGGATACCATCCTTACACTCAAAATACTCAAAAGACTGTGTTGTAACAGGATTCCGGTAACCACCATCCGGAATGATAAGAGAACGATAATTGCTACCATCCGTATGCATCTCAAACAGCATTGGTTTCGCCGATTCATCATATTCAAGAATAGTAGCCGTACCCGCATCACCCGCAAGAAGATTTACACGATCATATGGTGATTTAGCTTTTGTAGAAGTCTCTCCTACCAACAAAAGCCCTTTCTTCAACTTACCGGCACTTAGAATAGAAGACATAACAGAAAGTCCATAGATCCATCCCGGACAACTCATTGTTATATCAAAACTCATGCAGTTCGTAGATAAACCTAATCTGTCTTGAAGTACGCAAGCTGTTGCCGGGAATATATAATCAGGAGTCTGGGTAACCATAATAAGGCACTCTATTTCACTCTTGTCGATACCCATTTCTGCGATCAACTTCTCAGCGGCCTCCATACAAAGGTCCGAAGAACAGATACCGTCTTCCGCAATATATCTGTAACGCACTCCTGTAGTATCAATATACTTTTCCAGTTCTTGCTTATCTTCCAACAGATCAGAGTCCCTGTTATCAACTCTTTTAGGGGGAACACATGCAGATATACCCGCTATTTTCACATTATTAATTGCCTGCAAAGCCATATATTTACAATCTGTATTTAGATTTCAATACCATGATTCTTTAAAATATCAAGACCTGCGGCATAAGTAGTAAAAGCCATAATCTCATCGGGTTCTATCTCTATGTTGAACGCATCTTCAATAAGGGCTATAAGACTCATCTGCCCAATAGAATCCCATTTTGAAACAGAGTCCATTAACGCATTTTCTACTTGCTCTATCTCCATTTCCAGAGCCTCAACAAAAATATTTTTATAGATTTCAAGATTTGTCATAATTTTCAAGATTTTATAATTACTACTATTTGATTTCTTTTGCGATACGATCCGCTATCTGCGAAGCCGTAAGTCCATGCTGTTCCCAACAATAGCGCAAATCACCCAGTTTACAGAAATGATCTTCAACTCCTATACGAACAAGACACGGAGCTAGATTTTTATCCGCTTTATATTCCGCGATGGCACCACCCAGTCCTCCTATTATACTATGCTCCTCTACTGATACAACTAACCTACATAGATTAAAAGCTTTATCAAGACATGCGGTATCAAGCGGCTTTATCGTATGCATGTCGACAACACAACAGTCAATACCCCTTAACGCAAGTAATTCAGCCGCATCCAAAGACTCTCGCACCATCATACCGGTAGCGATAATAGTAACGTCACTGCCTTCACGAAGAGTTATGGCTCTACCATATTGAAAATCAAAATCCTTTTCATATACAATAGGACAATTAAGAAGTCCCGAGAGACGTACGTAAACAGGACCCAATATGTCGTGTGCAGCTTGAATACATTTAATCGCAGATAAACTATCAGCAGCAGACAAGATTGTCATATTAGGTAACGCACGTATAAATGCAATATCTTCAGTAGCCCAATGCGAAACAGCTAAAGTCTCCATGGCAAAGCCAGCTGAATTCCCTACTAATTTCACATTAAATTGATGGTACGCAAGATTTTGACGAACAAACTCCAATGCACGGGTCACCAAAAATTCCGCATATGTACAAGCATATACGACACGTCTGTCTTCTGACGCAATACCTGCCGCTACACCTACCATATTCTGTTCCGATATACCTACGTTAATAACACGCTCCGGATAATTGGCATAAAAACGGTCTAGACTTGCGATGGCTACACTATCCGCCACTACGATACGCATATCCGGATCTTGTTTAGCCAATTCCATCATACCAATACCTGCCGCCGCACCTTTCTGTCCTAAACGGGCGTACGCTTTAATTAAAGCTGGATTTATCGCCATAATTAAGATCTATTAATTTCTTCGACAGCCAGCCTGTATTGAGTCTCTGACAATACGGCTTGATGCCAGATTTTATTATTTTCAATAAAAGAGACCCCTTTTCCTTTAACCGTCTGAGCTATCACCGCATATGGCTTGTTTTTCGGTTTATGAAAAAGAGCTTTAATAAGCGCATTCAAATCATGACCATCCACGGTAAGTGATTCCCAGCCAAAAGCATCAAGTTTCTTCTGCATATCTAATTGAGCCATCAATTCCTCCGTGTTCCCATCAACAGACATATAATTACGATCTATGATAACTGTCATGTTATCAAGTTTGTAATGTGCCGCCGTAATGAAAGCCTCCCAAATGGAACCTTCCTCACACTCTGCATCACCAAGGAGCACATAAATCCGATACTCTTTCCCTGTCTGCTTCGCGATAATCGCCTTACCTACAGCATAAGACAATTCCATTCCAAGACTCATTGAGGCATACTCAAAACCTAAACGCAAATTGCGTTGATGACCAACCAAAAGTCCATCATTTTCTTCATATGTGTTCAATTTATCCATAGGGAAAAAGCCCATTTCTGCCATTACCGGATATTCAGCCAAACGAGCATGCTCTTTCCCTGCAATAAAACGATCACGATCTTCCCACAACGGATCTGCCGGATCATAATTCATAACAGTCCCATAAAGTACTGCATAAATTTCAATACAAGAAAGACTTCCACTGATATGAGCCCCACGTTTGCCTGCCGCCAGAGCCATATCCATACAATGCAAACGCATTCGCTTACACATAGAATGAAGTTCTTCAATATTCAATTTCTTGTGCCTCATATCATCTACCTCCATCAATTTTAAGAATCTCACCATTTATATATGAAGCATTATCAGAAGCCAAGAACAATGCGGCATTTGCGATTTCAATCGGCTTCCCCAATCTACGAAGAGAAGATTCCGATATTAATTTTACAAGCATATCATTATCATATTGATGTATCATCTCGGTCTCAATAGGGCCAGGCGCTATAGCGTTAACACGAATGCCAAAAACTCCAAGTTCTTTAGCTAGACATTGTGTCATCAAAATAATAGCGGCCTTACTACTACCATATGCGATTTTACCGGGGTTCGGCTCAATACCCGCAAGTGAAGCCATATTAATAATCGCCCCTTTACGTTTCACTATCATTTTCTTACTAACCATTTGGATAATACGTAGAACTGAGAAATAATTAACCTTAAAAAGCATCTCTACATCATTGATGTTACTTTGGGAAAGAAGACCCACGGTTGATATACCCGCATTGTTGATCAGTACATCTATTGGCAACTTCTCCTCTAATATAGATTGTATTCCATTTGTTAGAGAAGTCATATCAGACAGTTCAAAATAGACAGATTTAACCCATCCTCCATAACAAGAAGACAGAGAGGACAAAAAAGCTTCAAATTCCGTATTTCGCTTACGTGCACAAGCCCATACATTGTAACCATTCGAAGCGAATACCTCAACCATAGATTTGCCGATTCCCCGATTTGCACCCGTGATAATTACGTTTTTCCGCATAAGAATTACTTTAGAGATCGTCCCCCATCTACCAACAAGGCATGTCCCGTAATATAAGAAGAGGCATTTGACAAAAGAAAAATAATAGAATATGCTATTTCCTCTGGTTCCGCATATCTTTTTAACGGATATTTTTGTATATCCTTCTCATATTCTTCTTGTGAAAAAGATAACGCATCTTTCAAATGAGTATTAACCATCGATGGATTCACACTATTTACCCGAATTCCTTTTCCCGCAAATTCTACAGCACAACTCTTCGCATATGACGTGAGTGCGGATTTAGTCAAGGAATATAAACCGTTCGCCGGAGTAAACGTATATAAGCCAGCCAATGAGGAAGTAAAAACTATAGATGCATTTCTATTAAATTTCTTTCTTTTGTATAAGAGATTTGTCAGTAGAAAAGGAGCCTTCGTATTCAAGGAGATAACCTTGTCAAAATCACCTTCACTAATGAAACGGAGAGGCTTCGTGTGAGACATGCCCGCATTATTCACTAACCCATCTAAATTACAGACCCTATTCACAAAGGATTTAATAGAGTCCGTATCAAGAAGATTCACTTGACATAACGTATGACCTGTTCCCTCAAGAAGAGCAGCGGTCTCATCAAGAGCTTCTTTATTAATATCTAGTAAAATCACTTTGGCTCCAAGTTTGGAAGCCTCAACTGACACCGCTCTGCCAATTCCGCTTCCAGCACCTGTTACCAAAATTTGTTTTCCTTCGATTGAAAACGGATTATAACTACCCATTACATTTGTTACTTACCAATTCAAATAATTGACCTACAGTCTCCACACTCTTTATATCCATGGCTTTAACCACTATACCATACTCCTCGTCTATCATTGCGATAATAGATAAAGAAGTCAATGAAGACCATTCATCAAGTTCCTTAAACCGCGTCTCTACCCCAAAACTCATAGGAACATCATCAAACTGTTCCTTTACTTTCTCAATAAAATCTTTAATTTCCATATTCAATTAATTATCATAATTACAAATCATCTATTTGCAGAGGCTCACCTTTCGGAATAAAACGTTTACTCTTCTTCCCTAACAAATGTTCATAATATATAGGAGATAAACCATCCGCAGGTCTAAAAGAACGAGTATTTTCAATAGTAAATACAGTGTCCGGCTCTATATCCATAGTCGCATAGATTGCCCTACGCTTTGACCGATCTCGATCTGTTATCTCCTTCTTGACACGTCCCAATGAACGCTCCACCTTTCGAATGTTATCGACCATTTGTTTGAACTCCTCCGGTTGCATAGAAAATGAGGAGTCAGCTCCACCCAAGGATCTGTCTAGGATAAAATGTTTCTCAACAATACGTGCGCCTAATGCGACAGCTGTCATAGGGACAATATATCCCATGGTATGATCGGACACTCCAATCTTACAGCCAAATGTCCTCGCTAAATCAGGTATCGTAATTAAATTGGCATCTTCCAAAGTAGCAGGATATTCAGAGGTACACTTTAACAAGGAAATTTTATCATTCCCCATTTGATGACAGGCATCAAGTGCAATTTGTATATCCGTATAATCCGCGACACCTGTTGACAGGATAATCGGTTTTCCACAAGCTGCGACTTTTTTAATAAGCGGTATATCATTTACCTCAAATGAAGCGATCTTGTATATAGGTATGTCTATTTCTTCGAGTACATCAACACCTTCCAGATCAAACGGAGTTGAGAAAAATACCATACCTAGATCCTCCACAATTTTTTTCAACGGTTTATGCCATTCATAAGGCATACATGCGCTTTGATAGAGTTGATACCTCGTCACACCTTTCCATAAACCTGAATTGATGACACCAAAATGCGAATTATCAATATCCATGACTAATGACCCAGGCTTATACGTTTGTACTTTTACCGCATCAGCACCGGCCTTATGCATGGATTCAATCGTCTTAACCGCAAGATCAAAATCCTGATTATGATTCGCGGATAATTCAGCGATAATAAAAGTTCTATCTTGATAAAAAGTCTCTAATCCCATGTTTTTGGATGTGATTTAATATATTTGACAAAACAGACTGTCAATCTCTTTACGTCTATGGCCAAAAAATTTTCTTTGGATGTATGCATTTCCAGATACTTTCGACCACCGACCTCTATCACGCCATCTTCTATCCCCCCAAAGAATGCGGTCATCTGATAGGCGGTAGTATTACCATAAAGAATATGACCGGGAAGATTTTCAACACCTACTGTCTCAAAAAAGAATTTCTTATAGGCATATTGTAGCTCCAGTCCTATACCTGAATCTTGTTGCGCTGAAAACAAATAATAACCTGACTCACCTTCGTTTTTTTCGTAATTACAATGTACGATACTCAACACTCCAACCGGTACGTCATCACGTTCTACTAACCAGTAAAAAGCATCATTACGATCAACCAGTGAATCAATAAATCTCAGATGATCCTTTTCCCTAATATCTTCATTCGTAAACATCCATTTTTTCACATCGGGATGGTTTCTTTCATGCAAGACCATTCGTTTTTCCCGAAACGTAAGATTTATGAAATTACGGAATGTATATGACAGGATTTTATAGTCTTTACTTTTATCTATCTGCATAACTCCTTAAACAAGTTGACATATCTTTGCTTTTGATTTGTAAAATCTATTTTCAAATAGCCCTTATTCTCTACAGAAGCAATATCCGAACAGAGATTATTGAAATCATAACAATTGAGATCTCCCAAACCCGTAATGAGTCGTTGCAGGGTCAACAAATGATATAATCTCTCTTGATTTTGAATATAATATCCAGCAAGGACTTTACTTCCTCTAGACAAAGCTTCCAAACAAATATTACTACTAGACAATATACAACAAAAAGATCGCTCAAACACTTCCGCTACTTGCTGGGCCGTGATATCTACATGGCAAATAACGCCTTGTCGCTCAAAATCCTTTCGCCGTGTTAAATCCACCTTGCTCGTACAAATACAATGAAGTTCAAAGCCAGACGAAGACAAATTGTCAACGGCTTTTTCCGTCAAACAATACGGGTCTGTTCCACCAAAAGATATGGTTACTATATGTTTTTTAGAATGGGTTCTTTCTTTCAAAGGCAGTAAGAATGGTTTTCTTAAAAGAGACCACTCCAAGCCTGCTAAAATTCTGGTATATGGTTCAACGGAATATTTAGCCAAGTCTGTCTCTACAAAATTAAGAACAACATCCGCATAATGGTGTTTATCATTAGGCGATAATACAACCAGTTTACAACCCTTATTTTTGATTTGTTTTTGGTAACTAGAAGAAAAGAAATAGTTATCCAAGAAAACAATCACTTTTTCCTCTAATAGATTAAGAAAAACATCAAACTTCGTCTCATTATTTGGAAGTGCCACCAATTTACAAATTCGTTCAACCTCTACCTTCTGAAAAGTTGTTGGAAACTGAGTGAAAAATGTACAATCAAAATCATCTTTTAGCATTTCTGCTAAAGCTAGTGTACGAATAAAATGACCATAACCGATATAAGAATCAGCATCGGCCCAAAAATAGATTTTGGACATGTAGCTAAAAAAGATTATGTTGGATTTTATACTTAATCTCCGCCATTTTCCAATCTTGTTCCGTATCAATGTCCTGAACGGTATCCTCACTGAGTACAATACTTCCACGAGAAATCTGCCCCGTACGCCAGAGATTGACTTTGTGCCAATAAAATGTTCCAGAGTCATGATATGCCATCGGGAGATCCTGACTACGACTTTTAGCGTATTCCGGCCAATTGTACGCAAGACCGCCATTCTCGTTCATCCGGAAAGAACGAAGAATCGGGTATGAGAATTGGACAATGGGTATTATAGTAGAAAAATCAGATTCCATAAGAGAATGAAAACCATTACTGAGATCCTCTGAACGAAGCATAGGAGATGTGGCAAGGATACAACACATATTGTCAAAACTTCTACCCATCTGCTCATAATTATCTAGAACCTCATGAAGTACGTTGGCAAGAGTTGCATAATCATTCGCAGTTTCCTGATTTCGCATAAAAGGAACTGTCGCTCCATATTGACATGCAACTTCGGCTATTTCTCCATCATCCGTACTCACCATAACTTCTTCGAACAAACCTGTTCCCAATGCAGCCTCAATCGGATACGCAAGCATCGGTTTACCAAGAAATGGTTTGATATTCTTACGAGGGATACGTTTACTTCCTCCCCGAGCCGGTATTATTGCTAAATTTCTCATTTTTTGCTTTAATAATCAAATTAGACGATTCACCTAAGACAATACTGTTATCAGAAACATCTTGATCCTTCACACACTCATAAGCGCCTATCGTTACATTGTTACCGATATGGCTATTTCTTATTTGCAGGCTGACATGGAACTTAAAAACGGCTTATGTAGTATCATATAGGCATATATTACGATATGAACTCCAAAATTTTACTTATTACATATTCTTGTTGTTCATCAGTCAATGTCGGAAACATCGGGAGGGCAAGGCAATGTTTATAATATTCCTCCGCAACAGGCAGATCGCCTTCTTTATTACCCAATTGCTTGTAATATGGCATTAAATTGAGAGGATAATAAAGTACCTGAGCATATATCTTGTTCGCACGTAGGAAATTATAAAGTCCAAGACGGTCTTCCACCTGAATAATATAAAGATGATACGCATGATAAACATCAGAGGATTCAAAGGGTGTTTTAATACTTTCAACATTTGCGAAAGCCTCGTTGTACTTACGCACAAGCTCACGACGAAGTCCTACATTATGACGAGCTCTTTTTAATTGGGAGTTCCCAAGTGCGGCTTGAATATCCGTGATACGATAATTATATCCCAACTCTTGCATTTCATAATACCACAATCCATCTTGACGCAGAAGTTTTTCTACATCCCGTATAATACCATGAGTACGATAAAGAACCATTTTTTCATACAGATCCTTATTCTGCGTACAAGCCATCCCTCCCTCACCCGTAGTGATGTGTTTAACCGGATGGAAAGAAAATACAGTAATATCGCTATATCTTCCACTTCCTACATATATTTTCTCATTCTTACTATTAATAAAGTAAGCACCCGGAGCATGGCAAGCGTCCTCTAAAATCCACAGACCATACTCATCGGCTATTTCACGATATTCTTCCATGTTATGAGGATAACCGGCAAAGTCAACCAATACCATACCCTTGTATGTCCCTTTTGGAGCAGTAGCTAAAGTTTCTTTCAACTTATCAATATCTAGCAGATAAGTATCTGGATTGATATCAACGAATTTTACGTTGCCACCACAAAAGCGAATACAATTAGCGGAAGAAGCAAATGTCATTGGGGAACAGATTACATTATCCCCCGATTTAACACCAAGTGCCATTGCTGCCATATGGAGAGCTGCTGTCGCATTACAAACAGCTACGGTATAATCAGCTTGAACATATTCAGCAAATGCTTTTTCAAATAACGGAATGGATGGTCCGCAAGTCAAATAGTCAGACTTTAAAGTTTCCACTACAGCCTGTATATCTTCCTCCGAAATATACTGATGTCCATAAGGTATAGGTAATTGCATAATTATTTCACTTCAAAATTAGGATCAATGTATTTCTTAATATTTTCACGCATAGATTCTACCGTTTCCCACTCATCATTGATATCTGAGCTATAATGGAATCCATAAGGTACCATTTTTGCATTATGATGCCTCAAATAATCTTCTCGCCTCCAACAATAGGAAACCGAAGGAAGGATCGCATAATAACAACCAAGATCAATCGTATCGAGAGCGTCAGTTACCGTTATCATCTCTTCATGGAGCTTCTCCCCCGGACGGATACCCACCTCAATCTGTTTCATATTAGGGGCAATGGCCATCGCGACATCACTAATTCGATAAGAAGGAATTTTAGGGATAAAGATCTCGCCCCCCAAATGATGCCCAAGAGCGTACATGACTAATGCGACACCGTCTTCAAGAGAGATGTTAAAACGTGTCATACGCATATCGGTAATAGGTAATTCCATTTCTCCTCTGTCTCGCTTGTTGATAAAAAAAGGAATAACGGAACCGCGAGATCCCATTACATTTCCATAACGAACGACAGAAAAACGGACCTCTTTACTACCTTTTATATTATTTGCGGCCGTGAATAACTTATCAGATGCCAGTTTTGTCGCTCCATAAAGATTGATAGGAGCACACGCTTTGTCTGTAGAAAGTGCTACTACGTCTTTAACACCACAAATCATAGCCGCATCAATCACGTTCATGGCACCATTAACGTTTGTCTTCACACACTCCTCGGGATTGTACTCCGCAGTATCAACCTGCTTGATAGCAGCGGCATGTATAATCACGTCAACACCCTCACACGCACGAATCAGTCTATCACGATCTCGAACATCACCAATGAAATAGCGAAGCTGCTTATATTGCTTCTCCGGCCAGATCTGTTTCATGTTAAACTGTTTGAGCTCACCTCTAGAATAGATTATAATCTTTTTTACTTGAGGATAATCACGTAAAATTACCTCTACAAATTTTTTACCAAAGGAACCTGATCCACCGGTAATCAACACTGTTTTGTCATTAAGCATATTTTATATTTGTTTTTATAGACATCTATAATATTACCTCGTTATTTTTTCTTATTATTTGCCTCAAAACCGTACCCATATCCATATCCGTATCCATACTTCTTGCCATAGCCATAATTGTTCTTTCGCTTGTTCATATCGATACCGTTGATAACTGTAGCTAGCTTGGGGAACTTACGTTCTCTTTGTAATATATTAATGTAGTTAAAGCCGGCTTTCAAGGTCACATCAGCACGGCAGACATATACACACATATCCGCCACACGACCGATGATCGCCGTATCTGTTACCATCCCGATCGGAGCGGTATCCAAAATGATATAATCATAACGATCCTTCAACAATGCGATGGCTTTATCTAATATATCGCGAGCGACCAACTCCGTAGGATTAGGTGGTATCTGGCCTCCCGGAAGGATATCCAAGTTGTCGCTGATATCTGATTTTTGAATCATGCTAAATAGATCAACATGATCCGGATCACTCAGATAGTTCGTTATACCTTCCAGCTTACGGGATAGATTGAAGACACGGTTCAAACCTGGCTTGCGGATATCCATGCCCACCACGATTACCCTCTTTCCCAAGAAGGCCAAGCTGACCGCAGTATTACCTGCCACAAACGATTTTCCTTCACTGGGTTGAGTCGAGGAAAACAGGATTACACGCTCATCCTTGCCCAGCATGAAAAGCAAATTGGTACGTAAGCCTCGGAAAGTCTCTTCCATGATATCATTCTTATTCTCTCGTACCACGATAGCTCCCTCTCCTACCTTCTTGACAAGGGGTAATTCCGCCAAAATCGGTACAGAAGTAAGTAACTCCACGTCATCCCGATTCTCGATCTTATATTTCAAAAGGTCGTGCAGGTAAACGCTACATACCGGAATGGCCAAACCTAGGATCAGAGCAGCTAGCATAAAAAGGAGTTTCTTTGGAGCCACAGGACGCTCATCTGCCTGTGGATCTTCTATGATACGCCCGTTGTTAGCCGTAGCTGCTAAGGTGATGGCATTCTCCTCCCGCTTTTGGAGTAACATGATATATAAGGTAGCCTTGATCTCTTGCTGGCGGGAGATGGTCATGAACTCCTTCTCCTGTTTCGGGGCATCGCTGATACGGCTCTCGAACTTGCTCGCCTGACGATCGATATCGACCTTAGCAATTTGAAGTCCTTTTAAGACACTGTTCACTGTAGTTTTCACATTGCGGCGCATCGCCTCAATGCCGGTGTTCATATTCACCACCGCTGGGTTGCTCTCCGACGAGGTGCGTAACAAACGTTTTCGCTCGATAATCATCGTATTATACTGATCAATCACCGAGGTTAGATTCTGGTCTTGCAATCCCACATTCGCTGGGATCACTTCATCTATATTCACCGGATCATTGATATAGTTGCTCAAGAATTGTACCAAGCGGATCTGAGTGGCGTTCTCCATCCGCTGTTGCTCGTAGCGAGAGTTCTCCTGCAGGGCCATCTGCGCATCGCTGGTCAAGTTAGTCAAGCCCGAACGTTGCTTGAAATCTGCCAACTGGCTCTCTGTGGTACCCAGCTCGCTGTTGATAATGCCGATCCGCTCCTCGATGAACTGGGCTGTCTTCTGCGCTACCTCGTTTTTCTCATCGTTGGCATCTTGGTTGTAGAAGGCTACCAAGCGATTCACGAAGTCCTCCCCTCGCTGTTTGCTGCTGTTCTTCAATGAGATCTTGGCGATCGTGGTCATCTTCGACGAGGGAGTAATGCTCAATTTTTTCCCATACGCCTCCGCAGTGGCCGTCGGAGTATAAATCTCCGCAACCAAACGCATCTCATCATCCTCCAAGACCGGAATCGAGTCGTGCGTGGTAAAGCTAAACACGCCCACCGGAGTAGGAAGGATGGCAGGCAATTTCTCGAATGACTGTTCTATTGTCTCCTCATCGCCCTCCTTCTTTATTTTATACTCGGCCTTCACTGTCAATTTACCGTCTCGCACATAACACATACGTAATTTCACGGGTGCCACCAAGCGATCCACCTCTTCCGGCGTAATAAAGACTTCCACTGGAGAATTCTTATACAAAGGCGGGTTAAAACTCCAAGCATTCTCCTCCGACAGGTTGATATACAAACCCATATCACTCACCACCTTCTTGATCAAGGTGCGTGATTTCAAAATCTCCACCTCGTTGTCGAACTTGCTCGTCATGGATAGCATACCCAGATCCTGAATCGCAGCCAAACCCATAGCTGTCGCAGCACCTCCCTTTTTGTTATCCTCTTTGATCAAGACGGAAGAAGTGATATTGTAAACAGGTGTTTGATAGCGCAAAAAAACATACATTCCAATACAGCAAACCAATACGCTCGCAACAAACCAAGGCCAATAAACCATATATTTGAAAAACAAGGCATACAAGTTGATCTCCTGCTCCTTGTTCTCTATCCCGTTGTTAGTATTTATCCGTTCGTCCACCATCTCTCTTAATTTTCAATTTTCAATTCTCTATTTTCAATTACTTAAGTATGTTCACCAACAGGCCCGCGATCGACACCAGGATCGAGATCGAGCTGACCCATAGCGTGGTGCTGTTACCGATATCGGAGTTCTTAGCCTTCGTCTTGTTCGGGGTCACGTAAATGATATCGTTCTGTTTCAAATAATAATAGGGAGAGGTGACGATACCCGCATTGTTCAGGTTCAAATTGATGATCTCCCGCTTGCCGTTCACGTCCTCGCGAATTAATTTCACATCATCGCGCACGCCATAGATGGTCATGTCGCCCGCCATCGCCAAAGCCTCCAACACGTTCACCTTCTCGTTGCCGATCGTGAAACTACCCGGACGGGCCACCTCACCCAACACGGAGATCTTGTAATTAGACATACGGACCGTAACGATCGGGGATTCCTTCAAATAAGGTTTCAAACGCTCACGAATCAAGTCCTCCGCCTCGTTCTTGGTGAGACCACCCACTTCCAAGCGACCGATAACAGGGAAATCGATCTCTCCTTTATTATTCACCAAGTATTGCTGCATGGTCGGTTGCGTGGTCGTACTGATATTTGTCAAAGCCGCATTGATTGGAGTCTGTACCGTCAAGTTGAATGGGGTCGCAGCCTTCGGGTCTGTCGTATTGACCGTGATGCTCAACAAGTCTTTTGGCATGATCTTGGCGTCATACAACGGAAGGGTCTCCTCAAAATCGTTCACTGCCTCTGGGTTTTGGAGGTATGGTACGTTCTTGTAAGAAGTACAACTCGCTACCAATAGAGGTAAAGCTAATAAAAGTAGTAATCTTTTGATTTTCATATTATTTTGTTATCTTTTTTTATTTCATTGAACACAGAATGATATGGATTTAGCGAAACAAACGAGAGAAAAGGCCTTTCGGTTTCTCCGGTTCGTATTCCGACTCGTATTTCCGCATTAAATCCTCATAGGAAAGTCTTTTACTCACCATCTCGTAAATCATACCCCAGTCCGGGAGACCACCAAGATTACGGTCATCAATAAAGAGATCTACTTTCAGTTTGCGGGAGAAATGGTTGTTCTGCCCTTTCTCCTCCTCCGGATAATCACGGTTTACGGCATAAAACTCCAAGCCACGATCACGGCAGAAGGCAATAGCATCATCTAAAAGCTGGCCCTCACGCACACTCCATAAGATTAGCTTGTGGCGTTCCGATTGTAACTTTTTTAATGTCTCGATAGCGAAAGGAAGCTCCTTACCGATCGCCGGATATTTATGCTCAACGATCGTACCGTCAAAGTCTACCGCTATTAGCATGTCGATTGATTTTTGTTTTATGATTTATGATTCTTGATTTTTGATGTCCAATTCCGAGAATTTGGAGTTTTGGCTCTTGAACTCGGGGACAAAAGATTTCATCTCCTTTACCATCGGAAGGATTTGGACACGAAGGGATAATTCTGCCAATAAATTGATATGCTCTACCACGTCCGTATAAGTGTACTCCCGGACCGCAGCCACACGAATCTTCTCATGAGGAGTCTCCTTCGTATTCTCTTTCTTGCTCAATAACTCCTCATATAATTTCTCTCCGGGACGAAGACCGGTATATTTGATCTCGATATCTTTATTCACCTGTAAACCAGATAATTCAATCATACGTCTTGCCAAATCCGCTATCTTCACAGGCTCCCCCATGTCAAAGATAAAGATCTCACCACCTTTACCTAGCGTACCGGCCTCCAGCACCAAACGGCAAGCCTCCGGGATCGTCATAAAGTAACGGATGATATCGGGATGGGTCACCGTAACAGGACCTCCCTGAGCGATCTGATCACGAAAACGGGGGATCACAGAACCGTTACTGCCCAATACGTTGCCAAAACGGGTCGTGATGAATCTCGTATGACCACTCACCTCTCCTCTCCCGATCGCTATGCTTAAACTCTGTACGTATATCTCGGCCAAGCGCTTGCTACATCCCATAATATTCGTGGGGTTAACCGCCTTGTCCGTACTGATCATCACGAACTTCTCGACACCATAAGCGACCGCAGCGTCCGCCATCACACGGGTTCCAAATACGTTCGTTCGAATTGCCTCGCAAGGATTCTCCTCCATTAAAGGTACATGTTTGTAGGCCGCCGCATGAAACACCACTTGAGGAAGCCAATTACGGAACACATAATCCACACGATCCGGATTACGGACATCTCCGATTACCGGAACAAAATTCAAGTCCTTGAATTTCTCCTCCAATTCCAAACGGAGGTTATGCATCGGAGTCTCGGCTGAGTCAAAACAAACAAGCCTCTTTATCGGGAAATGAGCTAATTGGCGGCAGATCTCACTACCGATACTCCCAGCGGCTCCCGTGACAAGGACTGTCTTCCCTTTCAATAGATTACCGATCTCACCCAAATTAATATTGATCTCCTCACGCCCTAATAAATCCTCTATACGAATCTCACGAACAGAGCGTTTCATGTTTCCACCACGGAGTTCTTCCATCTCAGGAACAACTAACGTTTTCAGGGAAGTCTGCTCACAATAACGGATCAGACGATCACGTTCCTGCTGGACCACCTTTATATTAGGAAAGAGAATACCATCCAAATTGTTGCGTGGGATCAAGCGACACAAATCTTCCAAGCTTTCTATCTGGTAAACAGGCAACTCCGCAATTCGAATACTTTTCTTGAAACTTCCAAACGCAACAAAGCCCACTATACTATAATTTTGCATGAAGACATGACGATTCGCAGACGTAGCGATCATCACGCTCTCTTCCTCCGTACCAAAAACCAATACACGCTTACGTTTTTTACCGAGTTGCGACAGGACACTATTATAAACATTTATTACGAATACACGCAAGGTGATCAGCATCACAATTGTCAACGTACAGTCCGTGATTCCTCCCACCCAATATACGGAGGGGCTGAAATTGGCCTTTAAAGCCACAAGGATCAAAAACATAAAGATCGATTTGGAGATCGCCACGCCACCGATCCTCCACACTCCCCGCAGCGTGGAATGACGAATAACCCCATGATAGACCTTGAACGCAAGGAAAGAGGCAACACTGGCCACAAATGAGGCCATGCCTACTTTCAATACATTGGACTCCCCTATATGTATGCGCAGGAGAGAAAATAACCCAAGCACTCCCACCAACGACACACCAAGGGAAACAAATAGATCCGCACAAAAAACGACCCAACGGTTGATATACCGCAAATTTACCAGACGGCCCAAAGCCAAGCGCCATCTGCCCTTACGAAAGTTCATCATTTGTATTTATTTTTTCTTATATTTTACAGAGCATAAAAGTTTAGCGACCGAACCTACCAAAAGGCTGGAGTGGTATAAGCTAAAGCAAGAGTTTAGTCTATCGGTTAAAGAAAAAGGGCTTCTCCTCGCTACTAGAGATAGCTGACCCCTTGATCGATACCGGTCGCCTTATCCTTATATATTTATTAATCAAGGATATATAAATTTAGTATTCAAACTTTTCCCAACGGCGGTGCCTGTGACTCGTGGTGTCCCGAAGCGGCGGGCGTAATACAGCTTTCCGTCCGCAAGATCGTACCATCACCCTGGTGGATGATTTGGATCGCATGGGTTGCATTGGGCACGATCTGCACATTGCAACCGTAGATATGGAAGACGAAACGTGCTTGTTCCGCCCGCTCATGGTTTTCTGTCATATCGTAATTTTTTCAGTAAGGTTATCACTTTTCGTTTCCCTTGGAAAACGAGGTATATATGAATTGCCCTATGAAGTATATATCAATTGCCTAACGCAGTATATATCCTCGGGCATATGCAGTATATCTTCTCAAAAACGGCCAGTTGAGCGGTGTCTGAGACGACTGCTCCACGCATCGTTGATACGGGCACGGATGTTGCTGACGCTTTTACCCTTCGTGATTCGGGGGGTGATGGGTAGAAAGAGGCGGATGAAACGCTCTTTGACCATCTCCTCGGGGGTTATTTTCGGCTCGTTCTCTTGCATGACCAGAATGACTTGGGCCAACTCGGTAACCGTCCGGCATTCGACGATCTGCGCAAGATAGCGTTCCAGATCCTCTTCTTTATTTATATAGGCACGAAAACGGATCGTTTCAGGCATGAGACCGGATCTACCGTCCCCCTCTTCTTGGAAGGTCTCCCCGCAATATTCCCCCACATAGAAGTTCTGGATGGCTTCCGTAGCGTTGGGGAGTATCTGGTTATTGCCGCCGTGTATGGTAATCGTTATATCAGACATAAGGTATATATATGAATCGTTTGTCAATGAAAAGTAAACAGTTTGTCAACGGTTATCAACGGATTTGATTTCGCTATCCGGGGGTTGTACTTTCGCATTGTCAACAATAAGTTTAATCTTTTAAAAAAAAGAAGTATGATTAATTATTCAACTTACATGTGGAAAAGTCCACTGGATGAGACAGCAAAGGAACAGGCGTACGCCAAGAACCAAGTGACGAAAGTGATGAGTTTCGATGATTTCGTGAAGCACATCTCAGATCACAACGGTGTTTTCACACGCGGCACGGTAAAAGGCGTGGTAAGCGACACCTGCTCATGTCTAGTGGAACAATTGCTAAACGGCTACAAGGTACAATTTGGCGAACTAGGAATCTTTAGCATCTCCATCACCTGCGAGCCGGCCGCTACACTCAAGGACTTCTCCAGCGATAATATCAAGGCGGTGAACATTCTATTCAATCCGGGTATAGACTTCGAGAACCTACGTTCTAAGGCAGAATTCAACCTAGTAACCAGCCGTGCGATCCAAGCCGCCTCGCTGAAGGCGGTAAAAGAGAATAAAGACACGGTGGACTTGGCTGCATTGAAGAAAGGAGACTCAGAATCTCCTGATGAGATCTAAATCCTACCATTGAGAAATACGGCTCTTAAACCATGAAGCTTATTTTATTCATTTATTTAAAGACTACAAGTATGAAAAAAACAAATTGGAAGAGCGTCTTGCTCTACATCATCCGTATTGTCGAACTGGTCATCACCGGTGCTGCCGGTGGAGCCGCTAGCGGTTGGATCGGATGAGAACCATCACGCTGATTATCGTGCATTGCTCTGCCAATAGGCAGGGCAGCACTTTACGGATGACGGACATCGACCGCCTGCATCGCTCTCTCGGCTGGAAAGGCTGCGGATATCACTTCGTTATCCCGACCGATGGTACGATCGAGACCGGTAGGCCCCTTGAACAAGTGGGCGCTCATTGTAAGAACCACAATCGGTACAGTATCGGGGTTTGCTATATCGGAGGACTCGCCAACGATGGAAAGACTCCCATGGATACCCGAACGGAAGCCCAACGAGAAGCCCTACAGGGTTTGCTTCGTGAATTGCATCAGCGATTCCCCAAAGCCCTAATCGTGGGACATCAAGACTTGGACCCGTCGAAATCCTGTTCCTGTTTTAATGTCGTGAACGAGTTTTCCGATTAGTTTAACGCAGGGAGTCCCTTCACCTCCCTCGTATGCCACGCTTGGTAGGCGGGAGCGGAGAGTTCAGGTACAGTCAATAACTTGTAATCCGCCCCGTTCTGCTTAGCTATATGTTTTCGTTCATACAAACGAAGGGAACGATCCGTTACGGAAACCATGACAACCGGAAAAGGATAAGCGTACAGGCGCATCGGCGTGATCTCACTATCCGGAAAGGCACGACGCAATTGATAAGCGGAACGTTCGAACGCGACCCAATAAGATCCCGTACAATATAAATGGATCGAGGTCTGATTCGCACACTCACGATTCAAGATCTCTCTCAAATGCCCTTTCAGCAATAGCATCAAACGGATACCGGAGGGAGTTTCGCTTTCCTTTCTCATGACAGTCTACTATTTAATGTTTTAGCCAAATATCGTAATCGTGTAAACGCTGTATCAACAAGGCCTTGCTTCTCTTAGGCGAAGGGGCATCCCGCCAGGGATCTACCAGCTCATGCGCCATACGGTAATACAGGTTGTTATTCGTGCAGCCGTAAAGCGTGACGAGCAGTAAGGCACGAGAATTCACTGCCTTAACCAATGGAAGCATATTGCGTAGGGTGGAATGCAAGCGTTCAAACTCCTCTTCCTGAGCCAACAGCTTATAGGCCGGAAGGAGTAATGAGTAAACCTTGCAACGCATCACGTCGGTCTCCACACGAAGAGAAGCATAGCCCTTCAGCACCTCACGAACCAAAAGTTTGTCTTCCTTTCCCAATTTGCCCGAGAGATAATAACGCCCCAACGCCTTGTGCATACCTTCCGATAAACGATCGTTATCCAAATGGGTATAAACATGCTTGCCTTTCGTATTCAACTCGATCAGCTCATACTCGCCTTGCCTTACCTCAAATAGAGGAACCCACATACAGTCAAGGATACGTACCATGACATCCTTATGACCTCCACCCGGTTGCACCACCACCTCAGCCTCCATCCCCATGAAAGAACCCGAGGTGATACGTACACGGTCACCTTTCAGCAAGCGACCGCTATCCGGTACGTACACCGGAAGCTCATTGGAATAAGATTCTGCCATCCAGCGTAAGGTCTCCATCTCATGATCTGACAGGTAAGGGAAATAAGAGTGTTCGCCCACGGATACCCGAGGAAGAAGATTATATAAGGGCATGATACGTTTCAAACGGAAAATCTCATTCTCCGAAGCATGGATAAACACATAGTTGTATAAAAGAGGCTTCCTCGTATTGACCATCTTGCCTCCCACCTTGCGAGCCTCGACATACGAGGGGGCAAAGTACTCGAACAAGGGTTCCCCACAACGTTTACGACGAGAAAGCTCGGCATCTAATCCTTTTGACGAATAGATATTATCACGTCCCCCTACGGCGGTAGGAAGCGTCAGTACGTACCAGCGTACAGCCTCCTGACTACGGCGATTGCGTATATGCTCCATAGCTCTATCTGAGCTATTACTTGTCATGATATTCATTGAGGAAGATAATTCAGAGCCTTATCAAGATATTCTTGTAATACCCTGATAAATAAACACTTATATAAAAACAAAAAGGAATTACTGAAAATTTGCATCCCTTCAATACTCATGCTACTTGGCGAGTAGCCAAACTGACTGCTACTTGGCGAGTAGCCTTAACAAGAGGAGTGAAAGGATATTCCTTAGTTGTAGAGACGGAGCGTGCTCCGTCTCATCCTCTCAAAATGGTATTTTAAGTTACTATCAGGCGGTGGGAGACGGAGCATGCTCCGTCTCTACATGATGTATGTAGAATTTACTTCGGATAACGTGATGATTTCGGGAATACGAGGCCATTTCGTTTCTATTGCCATGTCTATACATCAGAAATAAGAACGAAGATTTAAAGAGAATCAAGGTTGAAACACAAACAAAGCCTAATGTTTGCTTGTATTATGTTATTTTTTACTACATTTGCGGCATGAAACGAACGCTACTCGCCAAGTAGCGTATTTTTCTTCACCCTACTTTCGGCGCATAATTATACACACTCTCAAAACAAAGTTTGTTTACGGTCGAGAGCTTTTCTAAAGAGAAACTCTTCAAGTATATTTGCGTGGTCTTGATAGATTTGTGCCCTAATAGTTCACTGATCATCTCAATAGGTACGTTTTGTTCCTTCAAGGTCGTGGCGAAAGAATGGCGAATCGTGTACGAGGTGACCTGAAAATTAATACCAATGGATTCCGACAACGCCCTCAAGCTACGGTTAAAACCGGCCAATGCGGCATTATATTCCTTATAAGCATCCTCACCCGTCTTCATCCCGTCAAGGAACGGAAACAGATAGGGCGAATCCGGGGTTGTATCAGCCGCCAGGTCATCCAACAGTCCTTGTGCCTCCACGGGGATCTCCACCTGTATGAGGGAACCGCTTTTCTGTCGGTAATACGACAAAACCCGCCCCTTGATATCCTCCTTTCGCAAATGGGCCAGATCTACAAAAGCCATTCCGCAAAACAAAAACATCAAGCAAAAGGCTGATTGTGCTCTCTTCTGCTCCGGATCAGCCACTGGGGTTGCCATCAGCGAGCGCAAGGTTTCCAAGGGTAACGCCTTTTTACGTTTACTCTCAACCCCCGTAAACACATTCTTAAACAAATGAGGGATATAGGCAGCCTCACCCACCTCTACCGCTAAATTATAGATGTGACGAATCCGACGCATATAAGTAGATACCGTGTTACGAGCACATCCCTTGGCCAACAGCCAAGATTGATAACGCAAAAGTGTATCCCGATTAATATACGCATAAGGAATCTCTTCCCGGCCACAAAAACATTTAAACGACCTCAACGCATCTTGATAACTCTTCGCCGTGGAATAACGCTTTTTCTCACGCAGGCAGGTGATATACGTAAGTACACCCACCACAAAATCATTCTCATTCATACTTTATCTCCTTAAGAATTAATACATAAAAAAATCCTCTATCTCTCCGTTGACACGGGAAAGATAGAGGATCTTCATAAAATCCTTAAAGGAAGATATTATTTTCCGGCTTTCTCAGCAGCAGCTTTCTTATTGATCTTCTTCTTCTGCAACTCGTAAGCGATCGGAGTAGCGACGAACAAAGTAGAGTATGTACCGATAATGATACCTAATAAGATAGCGAACGTAAAGCTTCGGATCGTGCTACCGCCCAAGATGAAGATACACAATACAACCACCAAAGTAGTTAATGATGTATTAAATGTACGACACAAGGTAGAGTTCAACGCATCATTGATCACTTGATAACGATCACGCTTCGGGTACAAAGCGATCGTCTCGCGGATACGGTCAAATACAACCACGGTATCATTGATAGAGTAACCGATAATCGTCAAGATAGCGGCGATAAACGTCTGGTCTACCTCCATTGAGAACGGAAGAACCTTCCATAACAAGGTATAGAAAGAAATGATACACAATGTAGTCGTAGCAACAGAGGCGAACGCACCAACAGAGAATGACACATCACGGAAACGAAGCAGGATATAAGCGGCCATACAGATCATGGCGAAAATTACCGCTAAGATAGCGCTATTCTTGATATCGTCTGCCATGCTAGGACCCACCTTCTGCGAACTCTGAATGAAAGTAGTCGTGAACTCATCTAATGTAGTTCCTTCCGGAAGTAAGGATTTCACGCCCTCAAACAATTTATTCTCGATCTCTTGATCTACCGTAGGATCGTTATCATCGATCTTATAGTTGGTAGACACACGTACTTGATCTGCTGTACCGATCTGGATAACACTAACAGAACCGTCTAACTGAGCGTCCAGCATATTACGAACATCGTCAGTCTTCACCTCTTGATTGAAACGGATCACGTAATTACGTCCACCCGTGAAATCGATACCGTTATTCAAACCGATCGTCATCATAGAAATAGCACCCAATACGATAATAGCGGCCGGAATCAAATAACCGACCTTGCGAGCACCCAAGAAATTGATCTTAGGGTTTGTCAGCAAGTCTTTCGTCAGAGAAGTCGTGAATGTCACGTTCTTCAATTTATCTTTCGCTAACAATGCCTCATAAACGATACGAGTCAAGAACACGGCTGTAAGGAAGGAAGCGAACAAACCTATGATCATCGTCGTAGCGAAACCACGGATAGGACCTGTACCGAAATAGAACAATACGATACCGGTAATGATAGATGTCAAATTGGAGTCGAAGATAGCGGAAAACGCATTGCCATAACCATCGGCAATTGCCTTTCCTAAAGACTTACCGGCACGAAGTTCCTCTTTCGTACGCTCATAGATCAATACGTTCGCATCGACTGCCATACCTAGCGTCAACACCATACCGGCAATACCCGGCAAGGTAAGAACGGCTTGGAAAGAAGCAAGGATACCCATCGTGAAGAAAATGTTCAATACCAAAGCACCATCGGCGATCAATCCCGGAATCAATCCGTAGAATGCGCACATATAAACCATCAACAGCACCAATGCCAAAACGAAAGAAATCACACCGGCATTGATAGCCTCTTGTCCCAAAGACGGACCAACCACATCTTCCTGAACAATCTGTACGGAAGCGGCCATCTTACCAGATTTCAATACGTTCGCTAAGTCCTTCGCCTCTTCCGGTGTAAAATGACCGGTGATCTGTGAACGACCTCCCGTAATCTCATCGTTTACGTTCGGAGCGGAATAAACCATCTCATCCAAAACGATAGCGATCTGGCGACCGATATTCTCTTTCGTCAAACGAGCCCAAGCCTTAGAGCCTTCGGCGTTCATAACCATGTTAACCATTTGCTCTGAACGACCGGCTTGTTGCATAAAGTCAGCGTTAGCATCCGTTACCACGTCACCACCTAAAGCGGGACTTCCGTCACGGTTCGTTACCTTCAAGGCATATAATTCATAGAATTGCTCCTTATCATCGATCGCCTTAACACCCCATTTCAAAGCCAAGTTACGAGGCAATACCTCTTTCACTTGTTTCATGTTCAGGTATTCACTGATTTTATTCATGTCTTTCGCATGAGCGATACCTACCGTCGAACCCGGAGACAACTGGCCGTTGTACTGGCTAATCTGCAATAAAGCAAATAATGGATGTTGCTTAGCGAACTCTTCCATGCTTTGATTAGCTTCCGTATCTTTTTTATCTTGACCAAGCTCAGCCAACAAAGAATCGGCCTCACTTACATTCGCATCAGCGGCATCAGCGATTTTCTCAACATTATCGGTAGCTACAGAATCAGCGGAAGCCTCCTTACTTAGGATAGTAGCCAATACATTATCAGCGGCAACCAATTGTTGATAGATTTCCGGTAACTTATAAGTTTCCCAGAATTCCAAGTTAGCGCTACCTTGAAGCAACTTACGAACACGTTCCGGTTCTTTCACACCCGGCAACTCAACCAAGATACGACCCGCCGTCTCCAAACGTTGGATGTTCGGAGAAACCACACCGAAACGGTCGATACGAGTACGCAGTACGTTGAATGAGTTATCAATCGCACTCTGCAACTCTTGTTTCAAAACAGAAACAACCTGAGCGTCTGAACTCTGGGGCGTGATTTTATCTTTTAACTCGAATGTACTGAAAATAGCGGAAAGACGTGCGCCGCTATCCAACTTCTTATACTCCTCAGCGAAAAGGTCGATGAAATCTTTTTGGCTAGTCGCTTGATGCGCGTAAGCTAAATCCAACGCCTTGTTGAAATTCTCGTCTTGGTTGTTGTTAGACAACGAACGGATTACATCCGCCACGTTCAACTCAAGGACAACGTTCATACCGCCCTTTAAGTCAAGACCTAAACTAATTTCCATTTCACGGCATTGCTTAAGCGTATAGCCTAACCATACCTTCTGAGTAGATAGTGAGTCTAAATAAGCACTCTCTTTCGCAGGATCTCCACCCGCATACTCAGCGGCTTTACTGTTGTAATGTTGCGTCACGAACGAGAACGACAAATAGAACAAACAGACAAGCGTAAGTAACACCGCGAAGACCTTTACAAATCCTTTGTTTTGCATCTGAATCTTAGGTTTATGTTATTACATTATTTATATTCGTTTTTTCACAGGGTGCAAATATAGACTTTTTTTCTTTGATAAAGAGCAATTAGTATAATTATTTGTCACGCTCATAGTTTATTTCAAACGCAAATGTATATCTTTGGGGCTAAAATAATAAGGAAAATATACCATGAAACAGTTATTATTCGCTCTGTTATTTATCCCCGCCCTGCTATTCGCACAAGAGGATCAACACTATCTGGCAGGGGCCGTTCCGGTTGCAGACGGTAAAGTCGTTTTTACCCGAGAGATTAATGCCCCCTCTTTAAGCAAGGCACAAATCTACCAACAACTATTAAAATGGGGACAAGAAAATTTTAACACAAAGGAAAGTAGAGTAGCTTATCAAAATGAGGCAAAAGGCGAGATCGCCATTATCGGGGAAGAATATATAGTATTCTCCAGCACAGCCTTATCCCTCGATCGGGCGATGATGAAATACCGTATCATCATTGAATGTAAGGAACATGCTTGTAACCTGCAACTTGCGGGCATCCGATATGAATATAACGTGTCTTACCAGAACGAGCCGGAGAAATACCTAGCCGAGGAATGGATCACGGACGAGTATGCCTTGAATAAGAGCAAGACGAAATTGAACCGTATCAGCGGTAAGTTCCGTAAGGCCACGATTGACTTCGCGGATAAGACGTTCGATAGCGCAGCCAACGCATTAGGCGCACAGTTGCTGACAGCCGCACCGGTAGAACCAGTATCCGCTCCGCAACGGGAAACACGACCTGTGGCACCGATGGAAGGTTTCGTAGCGTTCCAAGCGGACAAAATACCTAGCACGATCCTCCAAATGTTACCGGACAACGCTTTACAGATCAAAGCCGTAAAAGGAAATACGACCGACGCAAACGTTGAATGGAAAGGCATAGGCAATATGTTCGGTAAAACGATCAGTACAATCTCCATATCCAAAGATAGTCCTGCTTATAAAGCGATCGGCAATAATGATTTGTACCGATTATCCTTCTCCAAGCCCGGCACATCTGCCGATGCGCCATGGATTATTATCGAGTGCCGTAAACAAGGCGAGACCTCCGAAGGACAGCAAACGATGTTAATCGGCGAGATTACGAATGTATGGATCAAATAACGAAAAAGAGAGTTGCATTTATGAAAAAGATTCTATTATTAATATATATGATGTTCCCTGTGCTAGTCATGGCGCAGGGGCATAAAGGCGAGGTAGACGAATGCGCCCCCATGAAAAACGGGAAGGTATGCTATAGTGATGATGTAGAGATCGAGAATACCTCTAAACTAGAAATATTCAACACTATTAACGCATGGGCTAAGAAATCTTATGGAAAAGATGTCTTCTTATCCAACGTAAACTCGAACAAGAACAAAGGGACCATCTTCGTAAGCTCTAAGGTTGAATTATTGTTGAATGATACAGACAAGACTATCATTAAATATAAAATGCGTATCACCTGCTTCGACAACCGATACACGATCGAGGCGAGCGATATCGTATATCAATATGATCCGCTAAACGATAAAAAGTACAAGACCTATAAAGCGGAAGATGTGATCGCCAATAATGGGGATAGCAATACGATAGCGCTGATCAAAGATCCTAAGCTATTCTGTAACGCTACCTTCTTCTTTGTCGAGAACTTGTTCGCCGACGTATTTGACGCTGCGCAGAACGCAGAATCCGAGTGATGAAACCCTTTTATTCAAGTTTCAGATAACACCATAACGGGTAGTGGTCTGAATAAGCGACCTTATCCACGGAACAATTCATAGAGGTCATGTTCGGGGAATGCAGGATATTATCGATACGGAACCAGAAGAAATTTTGATTATAGGTAATACCCATTCCCCGGCCAGACTCGGCAAAGGCATCCGTCAAATCCCCTTGGATCGTACGGTGCGCATAAGAGATAGGCGTATCATTAAAGTCACCGCATACCAAGACATACTCTCCTTTCGCGTTCTTAATCTCTTCTGATACCGTTTCCGCTTGTTTCGCCCGAATCCGGAAAGCAGGTCCTAGCTTTTGCTCGAACGCTCCTTTCAAATCGTCCAACCCATCCGAGCTAAAGCTCTTTATAAGGGATGAATAACGGGTCCGATCCTCCATCGTCAGTTTAAACGATTCCAAATGGTTATTAATCAAGGTCAACTTCTTTCCCTTGATGTTCACTTCATGTACGGAAGAGCCGTTATAATCCGAATCGTATTTCACCATCCGGGAATTCGACAGCGGATATTTGGAGAACACAGCGATACCGAAACTCTGGAATTTCGTGGAGCTTTGATAAAATACGGAACGATAAGGATACATGCTCAACGCATCATAGATCTTAGAGGCAGTAAGGCTCTTCTCTGACTTAGCCGTGGCATATTCCTGCAAACAAACAATATCCGCGTCCGAGTTAGCGATATATTGGATAATCTTGTTCGGAGCTATCTTCGTATGATTCTTGTACCCAAAAGCCATCACATTATAAGTCAGCACCTTCAGTACCTCTTCCCGAGGAACATCCTTATGCGAGTGAAACGGAAAATAGCGTTTCACGGGACCCCAACATAACAAGAAGGAGAATATGCCGATCAATAAGAACTTCCATTCCCATAAGAACAGCCAATAGATAATAAAGCAAAGATTGACTACACATAAGACTGGAAAGGCTAATCCCAGATAAGATAACGTCATACTCGTCTCAGGAGACACCCGATCCGAATAAGCCGAGACTATCAACAATACGACAGCCACCACATTCGCTACGACGAATAAGAATTGAAGAAAAATCCGTAGAGTTTTCATAAGTATCTGTTATTTCTTACTGGCGTCGAAAAGTCGCTTTTTCTCTTCAGCGGAAAGGCTCTCATAACCGGAACGTTTCAATTTATCCAGTATAGTATCCAGCTCCACCGACTCCTGATGTTTACGTGCGTTATACTCATAATCCGTCTCGTTACGTTTATAAGTCACACGCATCTTCGGTTTCCGTTTGCCCAAATTCACGAACCAGTCGATCAACCGATTCATCGGAGCGGTCAAGTCCTTTCCATTACGAATACGGGAAGCGAACCACATACCAAACAAAGCCCCGCCGATATGGGCGATATGTCCTCCCGCATTATCAGAAGTCATCGCCAACAAATCGATCACCAGCGTAAAGATAGCCAAATAAATTAATTTGATCCTTCCGATCAAGAATAAATTAATCTCCAAATCCTTCCGGTAAAACGACACGGCGAAAACGATCGCCATAACAGATGCCGAAGCCCCCATCAAATAGCTAAAAGAAGCCACGTCCTGAAAATAAGGGAAAATATTATAAGCAAGGACAAACAAGACCGCACCGGCAAGACCACCCAATATGTACAAGCCTCCCAACTGCCGCTCACTGAAGAAATTCAAGAACAATCCCCCGAACCAATACAACCAAAGCATATTGAACAAGATATGCAAGAAGTCAAAATGAGTGAACATATAAGTAAACAACGTCCACGGACGGAAGAGCAACAGTTCCGGAGAAGCCGGCAACTGCAAATACTGCAAGAAAGGCACCCCTTGCACATTAAAGAGCATAAACAATACGCTGGCCAAGCGTATCAAGATAAACAAGCCTACATTTATATAGATTAGTTTCGACAGGATATTACCCGACTGAAACGTACGCTTCAAATTAGTAAAAATACCGTCCATTGTCTGCATCTTTCTTTTTCCAATAACGAATTAGGAAATAACCGAATAACATACCCCCCAAATGAGCGAAATGCGCTACCGTATCACCACCAAAACTAGATACTCCCATAAATAGTTCGGCAAGACCATAGAATATTACGAAATATTTGGCTTTAATCGGGATCGGTATGAACATCAAGTATAAAGGAACATTCGGGAAGATCATGGCGAATGCCAACAAGATTCCGAATACGGCACCCGAAGCGCCAATGGTCACGAAATAATTCAAGAACTCGCTTTTGCTGATAATCTGGGCTCCATTCAAGTTTATCATGTCTTGGCTAGCGAAGATCACATCCCGCAAATTAAAGAACCATACCGCCTCTTGTACCAAACCGGCGCCTATACCCGTCACGAAGTAAAAAATCAAGAAGCGCTTGGGGCCCCATACGTTCTCCAATACCCGGCCGAACATATAAACGGCAAACATATTGAAAAACACATGCGCGAACGAACGGGTATCGTGCATGAACATATAAGAAATGATCTGATAAGCCTTGAAGTCGGTAGCACCCGGGACGTGAAGCCCTAATAAATCCACTAAATCGACGCCGACTTTCGGCAGTGCAAGGCTGGCTACCCAAAATAGCAAGTTTATAATGATAAGATTTTTCGTTACCGGCGGGATACTATTTAAGAACCCCGAATTTGTCTGATTCATCATATACTACGTTAATTTAGCGGCAAAGGTAAATATATTTTAGCCGTTTTTGCCCATAATAATACTAAAACATATGTAAATCGGTAAAAAAAGTAGGTTTTTCTTTTGTGATATTTCAAAATAAAACTACATTTGGAGCCGTCTATCGGTTATCATAGTTTTGTTTAATATATTAACAGTCAAACCATCATGAACAAATCAGAATTTATTAGTGCAGTCGCTGAAAAATCAGGTCTCAGCAAAGTGGATGCCAAAAAGGCAGTAGAAGCTTTTGTTGACACAGTTTCTAACGAATTAAAAGAAGGCGGTAAAGTCGCTCTACTTGGCTTCGGTTCATTCTCCGTATCAGAGAAGGCCGCTCGTAAAGGTGTTAACCCGAAAACTAAAGAAACCATTGAAATCGCAGCTCGCAAGGCCGTGAAGTTCAAGGCTGGTGCTGAATTGAACGAGCTAATCAAATAAGAAACACCATTATTCTCTATAGAAGAAGGATACGATGCAAATCGTATCCTTTTTTTGTGTACCTTCGCGTACAAATAAAATCCGAATTATAGTTAGACGAATATGGTTATCGAACAACAGATTACCGGGGCTATCATAGCCGGCATCAAAGAGCTGTACGGAGCGGATGTCACCGCTAGCCAAGCGCAGTTGCAAAAAACGAAAAAAGAATTCAAGGGGCACTTGACCCTAGTCGTATTCCCATTCCTTCGCATGTCGAAGAAATCTCCGGAGCAGACCGCTCAGGAAATCGGTGAGTACTTGTTGAGAAACGAGCCAGCGGTAGCTGAATTTAATGTAATCAAAGGATTCCTTAACCTGACGGTCGCTTGCTCTTGCTGGATCGATTTACTGAACTCGATCAATGAGCAGCCCGCTTACGGTATCATTCCGGTTACCGAGCAGTCGCCTTTGGTTATGATCGAATATTCTTCTCCCAATACAAATAAACCGCTTCACTTGGGCCATGTCCGCAATAACTTATTAGGATACAGCTTATCGAAGATCCTGAAAGCGAACGGTAACCAGATCGTAAAGACGAATATCGTAAACGATCGCGGTATCCATATCTGTAAATCCATGTTGGCTTGGCAGAAATGGGGAAATGGAGCTACCCCGGAGTCTACCGGAAAGAAGGGCGACCATCTGATCGGTGACTTTTACGTATTATTTAGCAACAAATTAAAAGAGGAGACCCATGCGCTGGAGGCGAAAGGTCTTACCAAGGAAGAAGCCGAGGCTCAATCCACCTTGATGGCGGAAGCCCGTGAGATGCTTCGTAAATGGGAAGCCGGAGACAAAGAGGTGCGTGCGCTTTGGGAAATGATGAATAATTGGGTATACGCCGGGTTCAACGAGACCTATAAGATGATGGGCGTAGATTTCGATAAGATTTATTACGAGTCTCAAACCTATCTGGAAGGAAAAGGCAAGGTGATGGAAGGCCTAGAGAAAGGGATTTTCTATCGCCGTGAAGACGGCTCCGTATGGGCTGATTTGACGAAAGACGGGCTGGATGAGAAATTATTGCTTCGTGCGGATGGAACTTCCGTCTATATGACGCAGGATATCGGTACCGCCAAGCTGCGCTTCGATGATTACCCGATCAATAAGATGATCTATGTGGTAGGGAACGAGCAGAATTATCACTTCCAAGTATTATCGATCTTATTGGATAAGTTAGGCTTCGAGTTTGGCAAGGGATTGGTCCACTTTTCCTACGGAATGGTAGAGCTACCGGAAGGTAAGATGAAGAGCCGTGAGGGAACGGTCGTAGACGCCGATGATTTGATGGCCGAGATGATCAGTACCGCACGCGAGATTTCCCAAGAATTAGGGAAATTGGACGAGATGACTCCAGAAGAGGCTGAGAATATCGCCCGTATCGTAGGTCTTGGCTCCTTGAAATATTTCATATTAAAGGTAGACCCTCGCAAGAATATGACGTTCAATCCGAAAGAGTCTATCGACTTCAACGGAAATACGGGACCATTCATCCAATATACCTACGCCCGTATCCGTTCCGTATTGCGCAAAGCGGCGGAACAGGGCATCGTATTACCGGAGCAGTTACCGCTTACTTTCGCCATTTCCGAGAAAGAAGAGAACCTGATCCAAATGATCGCCGATTATGCGGAGATCGTGAAAGAGGCAGGTAAGCTATACAGCCCGGCCTGTGTCGCCAACTACATTTATGATCTGGTAAAGGAATACAATCAATTCTATCACGATTACTCCATCCTTCGCGAAGAGAATCCGGAATTGAAGAACTTCCGTTTAGTCTTATCCGCCAATGTAGCTAAGATCGTGAAATCCGGTATGGATTTATTAGGCATCGAGGTTCCGGAAAGAATGTAACGATAGAAGATGGACATAAACGAGAAAACAAGAAAGGCTCTCCTTCGGTTTCAACAAAATGAAATCACGGAGAGCTTTCTCTATACGCAACTCGCCGCTATCGAGAAAGATCCAAGCAACAAGGAAGTATTACTACAGATAGCGAATGACGAGAAAGGACATTATACGATCCTGAAAAAGTATACGGGGCAAGAGATCTCCCCGAATAAATTACGCGTCACCAAATACTACTGGTTGGCACGTATCTTGGGGATTACTTTCGCCATTAAGCTAATGGAAGGTAGCGAGGAAAGCGCCAAGAATGATTACGCCTCTTATGATGAGTATCCGGATTTGCAACAAATCGCACGTGACGAGGATGAGCATGAGCAGAGGTTGATCGCCTTGATCAATGAGGAACGGTTGGAATATATGGGTTCTGTCGTACTGGGGCTAAATGACGCTTTGGTAGAATTTACAGGTGCTTTAGCCGGCTTTACCCTTGCCTTGAGCGACTCTAAATTAATTGCGTTGACCGGAAGCATCACTGGAATAGCCGCCGCATTATCCATGGCTTCCTCCGAATATCTATCTACCAAGTCCGAGAATGGAAATGAAAACGGTAAACATCCCGTCAAGGCATCGATCTATACGGGAATAGCTTATATCTTTACGGTAGTCGCCTTGGTCGCTCCATTTATCTTTATATCGAACGTATTAATGGCTTTAGGGCTTATGCTCATCATAGCGTTAAGCATCATCGCCCTTTTCAACTATTATTATTCCATAGCGAGAAGCGAGAGTTTCCGGAAGCGTTTTACCGAGATGGCAGTACTTAGTTTTAGCGTGGCCGCATTAAGCTTCTTGATCGGATACGCGTTAAAAGAATTTACGGGTATCGATGTCTAAAAAAATCATAGTTATGTTTTGAAAAATTCATAGTTATGAGTTTAGTAAATCATAACTATGAATTTTTAGAGCTATAATCAAGCCTTTTTCCGTGTCGTACGTTTCTTCGTCGCGGCAGGTTTTTCTCCCGCCTCGGCGATTATCTTCTGGCATTCCTCCAAGGTCAAGTTCTCCGGTTTCTCTATCGTCTTAGGGATTCTGTAATTCTTTTTCTTATAAGAGATATAAGGGCCGAAGCGACCATTCAAGATCTCCATTTCCGGGTCCTCATCGAACTTCTTGATAAATCGTTGCTCATCCTTTTGTTTTTTTGCCTCGATCAACTCGATAGCTTCCTCGGCTGTTATCGACAAAGGATTCAAGCCCTTCGGTATGGATACGAACTTTCCGTCATGACGGATAAACGGGCCAAAACGTCCGACAGCGGCAACCATGACCTTACCTTCATATTCACCGATCGTACGGGGTAGATCAAACAATTTCAAGGCTTCTTCCAAAGTAATCGTCTCGATAGATTGCCCCTTCATCAAGGTAGCGAACTGAGGTTTAGGAGCCTCTTTATCCTCTGGGTGCGCCTGCCCGATCTGTACGACTGGGCCATAACGACCGATCTTCACGAAAACAGGTTTGCCGCTCTTCGGATCGATACCCAATTCACGCTCACCCACTTTATGCTCCGTACGGACAGAGGCTGCCTCTTCCACGATCGGATGGAATAGTTTATAGAATTTATCGATCGCGTCCGTCCATACCATCTCGCCTTCCGCTACGGCATCGAATTCCTTCTCCACGCTCGCCGTGAAGTTATAATCCATAACACCCGGGAAATACTCCATCAAGAAATCATTCACGACCGTACCGATATCGGTTGGCATCAACTTATTCCGGTCCGCTCCTACGATCTCCTTCTTTTGGACTTCCTTGATCGTATGCTGAGCCAAGGTTATGATATTATAAGTACGCTCCGTTCCTTCCTTATCCCCTTTCACGACATACTCTCGGTTCTGAATCGTCTGGATCGTAGGCGCATAGGTGGAAGGACGGCCGATGCCCAATTCCTCCAAACGGCGAACCAAACTTGCTTCCGTATAGCGGGGAGGACGTTGCGTGAAACGTTCGGTAGCGACGATATCCTTCATACTCAATACCTCGTTCAAGGTAACCGGAGGAAGAAGGCCGTTTTCCTGTTCCTTCTCATTCTCGTCATCAAAACTCTCGCGGTACACCTGAAGGAAACCGTCAAAAGTAATGACCTCACCGGTAGCCACGAACTTCTCTTTCTTGCCGCCGATGCCTACGGAGATCGTCGTACGCTCCAACTCGGCGTCCGCCATCTGGCAAGCGATCGTACGTTTGCGGATCAATTCGTATAATCTCTTTTCCTGAGCGGTCCCGCTTATCTCATCATTGCTGATATAGGTCGGACGAATCGCCTCGTGCGCTTCTTGCGCTCCCTTGCTCTTGGTATGATATTGACGGAATTTATAATATTTCTCACCGTAGGTATCCAAGATAGCTTCTTTTGCCGTCCCCAAAGCCAAATCACTTAAGTTCACGGAGTCAGTACGCATATACGTGATCAATCCAGACTCATACAGGCGTTGGGCGATCATCATGGTCTGCGAGACCGAATAACCCAACTTACGGGCGGCCTCCTGCTGCAAGGTAGATGTCGTAAAAGGAGGGGCTGGTGTCTTGCGCACCGGCTTTTTCGAGATATCATCGATCGTGAAAGAAGCGTCCTTGCAAGATTCAAGGAATGCCTCCACCTCTTCCTTATCTTTCAAACGACGGTTCAGCTCCGCCTTGAGGATTGTCGTACCATCCGGCAAGATAAAGCTAGCGATCACACGGTAGGCGGCCTCCGAGATAAACTCGTTGATCTCTCGCTCCCGCTCTACGATCAGACGTACGGCAACCGATTGCACGCGCCCTGCGGATAAAGCCGGCTTCACCTTACGCCAAAGAATGGGGGATAGCTCGAAACCCACGATACGGTCTAAGATACGACGGGCTTGCTGCGCGTTCACCAAATCGATATTGATATCTCTCGGCGTCTCGATCGCATGTAATATAGCGTTCTTGGTAATTTCATGAAAAACGATACGTTTCGTATTCTCAGGTTTCAATCCTAATACCTCATATAAATGCCAAGAGATGGCCTCTCCCTCCCGGTCCTCATCGGAAGCCAACCAAACCTGCTCGGCTTTCTTCGCTTCGTTCTTCAATTCGGTCACGAGTTTCTTCTTGTCAGAGGGAATCACGTATTCCGGGGCATAATTGTGTTCGAGGTCTATACTGAAATCTTTCGTTTTCAAGTCGCGGATATGACCATAGCTAGACATAACCTTATAGTCCTTTCCGAGGAACTTCTCGATGGTTTTTGCCTTGGCGGGTGACTCCACTATTACCAAATTCTTTTGCATATCTATTTTTTGCTGGTTAGAAATCGGGTGCAAACTTACACAAATAATTAACGTACGCGGTATATCGGTCACTAAAAAAGCGTTTTTTCCTATACATTATATATATAGTCACTCGTTTCTATTTACCTTCGCGAGACAAAATCAAAAGGTTATTCAAAAATATGGAAGAGATAAAGCGACTTATTTCAGAGAATAAACTAGAAGAAGCGATCCGGCTCTTGGACGCTTACCTCACGGAGCAACCGAGATCCGACGAGGCTTGGTTTCTCCTCGGAAAAGCTCATTATAAACTAGGCAACGTACGCCTAGCCCTCAACAGCTACCTACAAGCGATAGAGATCAATCCGGAAAGCCCGGCACAAGCGGCCTACGATATGGCGATCAAGGTGCTGGATTTTTATAATAAGGATATGTACAACCATTAAGAAGACAGAGCACCCGCACCCAAATAAATTCCAGAAGTACAAGTAGCCCTACTTTATACGTTTATGAAGTTAGTTGTTATTGATATAGCGTTTATTTGTATAATGCTCATTTACAACCTATAACGTAAGCTCTTCAATAATAGGCATCGTTAAAGGCTTACAATGGGCATTATAAAGTGCTTATAATGGGCAATGTTAGGTGCTAAGAATGCCCATCGTAATTTGTAGAGACGGGGCGTGCCCCGTCTCTACAAGATATACAATGAATTTATGTTTCTTTAGATTTCAATCTTCCATGGGAGTAATCGTATAGTCATGCGGACAGAAGAAATGATAAAAATACAGAAAATGCTTTTTTCATATAAGTAAACTTTAAGAAATTACCTTTATCCAAATGATTATCCTTTATAAGTCAGTGCCAACATCGTAATATCATCGCTCTGCGTAGCGCCGTTCACGAATGATTGGACGGATTCGGATATACCTTCGATCATGGATTTGGGGGATTGGTTCTTTACGGAGCTACAAGCCTCTACCAAACGGATATCTCCATATTGCTCATTCCGCAGGTTCATCGCCTCACTGATTCCATCCGTATAGAGGAACAAGCTGTCTCCCGCTTCCAGTTTCAAGGATTGTTCTTTATAAGCTAATCCCGGCACGACTCCCAAGGCCATCCCACCAGTCATCGGCAAAAGAGATACCTTATCGTTCTTACGAATCCAAACCGGACGATTATGCCCCCCATTGCAATAAACCACGTCGCCCGTATGGATATTCAAGATCGCATAAAAAGTAGTGACAAACATCCCATTGACACTCTCACGGCACAATAGATCATTCGATTCCTTCATACAGACCGCCGGGGAAAGCTGCCTAAGCGCCGTAGCACGGATCACCGTACGGCTGATCGCCATGAAAATAGCGGCGGGAATCCCCTTATCCGACACGTCAGCGATCGTAAAACCCAGATGATTATCGTCCACCAAGAAGAAATCATAGAAATCACCCCCCACGGCTTTCGCCGCACTCATGGTCGCGTAGAGATCGAATTGCTTATATTGCGGGAACGGAGGGAACTGCTTCGGCAAAATCGATTGCTGTATCTCACGTGCCACGTTCAAGTCATATTGGATCTCCTCTAGCTGATGATGTTCCTTTTGGGCCTCCTTGATAAAAGAAATCTGCTCGACCGCCTTCTCGATCGTACGTTCCAGATCCTCCATATCGATCGGCTTGGTAGCGAAGTCGAAAGCACCATGGTTCATGGCGGTACGAATATTCTCCATATCCCCGTAAGCCGATACGATGATACATTTCAAGGCCGGGTTACGCATCTCGTTAATCTTCGTCAGCAATGTCAAGCCATCCATCTCCGGCATATTGATATCGCTCAATATGATATCAAAGTCCGGATGGTCCAACATCATCCTCAACGCCTCCAAGCCATTATGGGCAAAGGAGAACTCATACTCTCCCTTACGGATCTTCCGACGGAAATATTGGGTTAGCAACGCTTCCAGATCCTGTTCGTCGTCTACGCTTAATATCTTGATCGCCATAATTCTTCTGTTTATTTCGTTAATGGAATAAGGAATATGAAACGGGTAAACTCACCTTCTTTCGATTCCACCTCTATCTTCCCGTCATGCTTCTCCTCTATAATGGATCGAGTGATAGATAGCCCCAAGCCAGTTCCCTCTCCCACCGGTTTCGTGGTGAAAAACGCGGAGAATATCTGCTCCCGGATATCCTCCGGCATACCGATACCATTATCCTCGATACTTAATCTTAAAGAATCTCCCTCCTTCCGTAGATCCACGGATATAACCGGCTCATACCCGATCGGCGAGAGCTTGGATTTACTATAGACCGCATAGCAAGCGTTATTCATGACATTCAATACCGCACGGCTCAAATCCTGTGGGATCACTTTCAGCATCGGAAGCCCTTCCTCGTAATGCTCCCGGATCGCGATATTGAAACCTTTATAGTTCGCTCGCATCGAATGATAAGCCAGCCAAACATATTCCTTCACCAGATTCTTGATATCCGTAGGGATGTACTCGTCATCCTTCCCTCTGGAATAAAGCAAGATACCCCGGATGATACTTGTCGCCCGGTTTCCATGTTCCTCGATCTTCTTCAAGTTACCATGCAAATCGTTAACGATCTCGCTAAACTCCTCATGCAAGGCGGTCAGCTTCTCCCAAGATTCCGGAGGCAAGACATCTTTCTCTTCTTCTAAAATATCTTCCAAGTCATCCACTAACTTAGAGGACAGCTTACTGAAATTGATGACAAAGTTGAGCGGATTCTGGATCTCATGCGCGATCCCGGCACTCAACATACCTAAAGAAGATAATTTCTCTAAGTTCTTCACTTGCAAACGTAGCCGTTCTATTTCCTTACTCTGGTCTTCCATATCTATTCCTCCTCTTTAGGCGGTGTAATTGTTTTCGGTTGATATACAGGGATCGTAATTAGAAACTGGGTATATTCTCCTTTCTTACTCTCCACCTCGATGGTTCCCCGATGGTTTTGCACGATCTCACGGCATAGGTAAAGCCCTACGCCGGCCGCTTCCCCCGTTGTCTTTGTCGTGAAGAAAGGAGCGAATATCTTATCTTTTATATTCTCGTCGATACCGGACCCGTTATCCCGGATCGTTATTTCCAGCATATCCTTATTGACTTTCAATCCAAGGAATATCTCCGGACTAAAAGTCACGGTCTCCGATTTCTTCAACAGGGCATACATGGAATTTTTCAATATCCCGGCCAGAACCTTACTGAACTGCTCCACATTTACCTCCATCATCAAAGACAGCGTCAAATTATCGAAAACAATCCGGATATTCTTCTCTTGAATATCCTGCTCATACGTTTTCTTCAATTTATCCAAGGCGATCCGGCATAATCCGTTTATGTTGGTAAGCGTAAGATTACCTCTTCGGTCTTTCAGCAATTCCTCCATCGCCTTAACGATACGGACCGTATTGAAACCATGCTCGGAGATCTTCTCCAAATTACTGGTCATCATATTCAGCAAATCTACCGAGTCGTCATACACATCCGGTTTCAGATGCTCTTTCTGACTATCCAGATTTTCCCGGAGATCCTTGGCCAGCCCCGATGTCAGATTCGCGAAGTTATTGATATAATTCAGTGGGTTCAAGATACGATCCACCAAACCTTGAGTCAATTGTCCCACGGTAGCCATCCGTTCCTTACGGACCAGCTCGTCCTGCGCCTCACCCAAGGCTTTCAAAGCCGCCGCCAATTTCTCGGATTCCTCTTGGATCGCATCTTTCTCCGAACGGATCTCCTGCGTACGCTCCTCTACCTCTTTTACCAAATACTCTTTTTGTTTGAGTTTCCGCTTGAAAACGAACTTAGAGATCTGGCAAAACAGAATCAAGAAAAGTAATCCGATCCATTCTTGATGACCGAACTTCACAGATACACAAATACCGACCAAGCTACCCAGTGTAACCCGTTCGCAAAGTTTAATCCGCCTTTTTAACCGATCGATCTCGGTATGTAAATCCTGTATCATGATGAACCTCCTTTCCTAACTATAAATAGGCAACGTAATCGTAACTTCCGTATATTTATCTTTCTCAGACTCGATAGCGATCGTACCCTTATGGTTCAACACGACCTCCCGACTCAAGTAAAGACCTGTTCCTGCCGCTTCCGCGGTCGGTTTGGTGGTAAAGAACGGAGAAAAGACTTTCGTCTTTATCGTTTCTTCTATACCGACGCCATTATCACGGATAACCACTTGCAGCTTATCCGCTTGAATACGCAATACCAACGAGACAGAAGGCTGATATCCCGGCTCTCCGGCCTTTTTCAAGACCGCATATATACTATTATCCAATATCTGCGACAAGGCTTTTCCCATCTGATCGATATTCACCTCGATTGTCAACGGTACGGAAAGCCCGGAGAATGATAGATCTACTTGATTCTTCTCGATCTCCTTCGCGTAATTCTTTCGCAAGATATCCAGATTGACCTTACATAAATCATTAATATCCACGCAAGTTCGATTCGCCGAATGATCTTTCAGCAATTCTTCCATCGCTTTTACGATCCGCACCGTGTTATCACCATGCTTGGCTATCTTATCCAGATTGCTGGTCAAAAGAACCAGCAGTTCTTGCGTATCATTATAATTATCGTGTTTACCGGTCTCTTCGTCCTCATCGATATTCTGCTTGATATCTTTCGCTAATACAGCAGACAAATGAGCGAAGTTATTGATATAATTCAAGGGATTCAAGATACGGTCTACCAGACCTTTCGTTAATTGGCCGATCGATGCCAGACGTTCCTTACGAACCAACTCGTCCTGGGCATCCGCCAAGGCAGAAAGGGCACGGGATAGTTTTTCCGACTCCGCTTGCATCGCATCCCGCTGGAAACGCAATTCCATCGTTCGCTGCTCCACGAGATTAGAGACGAACTGTCTTTTTCGCAGACGGAATTGCGTATAATACTTTAACAGGAATAGAAGGACTACGGCTCCCACCAAATAATAAACCAGTTCTTCCTTCTTCTGGTAAACCGCCAAGGCGATCCACGCTGTCCCGATCACGGTCAGCGTCTCGATCACCCGCATCCTCCAGCGAAGGCTTTCCAGTTGTTTGATATTTATGTCACCCATCCTTCCTATTTCAAGTGTTAGAAATTGATATTAACGCCAATCATCGCACTAAAGCTTTGCAAAGGATATCCGTAATATACCTCATACTTCTGGCAAAGGATATTATTCAATTTTGCGTAAACACCAAAGGTATCGTTGAAGGTATAGGTACCTGTTAGGTTTAGCTCGTTGATGTTGTTCATCTTATACTCGCCCGCTCCACCTAATTGGGTATAACGTCCAGTAGCCAAATAATAGTCCAGCAATACGGAGACATTCTTTACCGGACGAACCGTCAAGCCTGCCGTCACTTCCATCTCAGGTTTGCCCCAAGCATGGGTTAGTTCCCCGTTAGCTTCCCCACCAATCCATGTATCACCAAAATTCGCTTTCCAATTATTATATACTCCCTTTAAAGACACATCGAACAATTGTTGATAACTATACTTCAAGTTAGCGCCAATAAAAAGCTGTTTCGTATCGATATCAGACATAGCCTCGCTGAAATTCCCGAAGTGATCTCTATCATAAATTCTCGACGGCAAGAAAAGCACATCGCTGCTCGTTATCTTATAACCAGCGAACACATCGAACCAAAAACCAGGAGCCACGCCACTCTTTATACCTAAAGTAGCATCCAACCAATTACGGGAGGGGGCGATCTCTTTTGTAGGATTTACATAACGATTCACCAAAGAGGTCTCATACATACTATTGGAATATAACTTACCACCAGCGTTTAAGTAAAGCAAGGTCTTATCTGCCACCTCTATGTCTGCCGCAATATTAGGTGAAGCCATGAACTTACTATTATCACCGGTCACCAACATCACATTAGCACCCAATTTCAAGTTCCAGCTATCCCCCTCTACCTTATAATATGGGGAAAGGATTACTTCCGCATGATTCTCGAACTCATAAGTATAATAGGTACCTGATGTAGTTTCTTTTTTTCCGGGTAAACTATAGTTGAAATACTCTACCTGTCCACCCAAGCCAATCCGCATATTCCCGTTAAAACCGGCATTCAAATCGAATTTAGCGTCAAAAGTATGTTCTGTAGGACCATCCGCAGGTTTGCCCAGCCCGTATTTATGGGAGAAATTTATATAGCCCAAATCCAGTAAGTACCCGAACGGCGCATCTTCCTTCGACTCAAATCCGATATTAGCAGCTATCGTCTGGTTTACTTGGTTTGTTTCCCGATCCACTCTATCCAAACTACCCTCTGCCATCATAGACCAAGCATCCGCAATAGGCAGTCCATAATAATTAAACGCCGAATATCCGTACTTCGCACCAATACTAAATATCGTCTTATCAAAAACATGCTTGAAATTGATGCCTCCCAGATTATCGTTGATCTTCGCCTTCACCTTCTCATCGTCCATCTGAATATATTTCACCTTTCCATTCGTAGAACGATGTGAATACCAAATATTCAACTTATCCTTCTCGGTACTCAAGATATGATATCCCAAATCACCGTTTATATTCAGATATGTGCCTACACCGAAGTTAAAATATCCCCGGCGCTTGTTGTAGTCCATCTGCGTCATGATATTTCCGGAAGGCAACAAACTAATCTCTTTCTGCGGATCGGCGGCGATCGTATAATTCGAGTAATCGATCGGGATCTTACGAACCTCCGGCTCTTTCACCACGGGAAGCGTATTTACCTTGCTGGCGTCCTGCACGGAAGGATCATATTCCCGTTCAAGCGTCATCTCTCGGTTCAGGTTCTTTTCTTTCGTAACATCCTCTTGCGCACTCGCAGCAGCAGCCGAACCCAGCAAAGCTACCACACACAACGCCTTTACATTATATATAGTCTTCATCGCTTTCTTTTATTTCTTTAGTTTACCCAATCTGTCTTCGATCATCTCGGCGATCTCATCATCGCCCTTGTAGTTGTTTTGCAAACTGGTCAGATATTGACGAGCTTGAAAATCATCACCTTGGCGGATATAAATATCAGCCAACAAGATAAAGCCCCGTGCCAACCAATATTGGTGAGGCGTACCGTTCTCGATGAAGTTCATCAAGACAGTCTCGGCATTCTTATCATCCTTATTATCATAATACAATTGAGCCAATAGATATTTAGCCTCCGCCCCGTGTATCGTACGGGTATCCTTGCTGATCTCTTTCAAGTCGGCCAACGCCTTGTTCTCCTGCTTCAAATCGATATAAGCCTTCGCACGGACATAACGGGCCTCGGACATAATCTCGGGAGATAGCTTCGGTTCCTTCAGCAAATCGTTGGCGGCCAGCAAAGCCTCTTGCGGCTGACCAGTCAACTCGGCGCAACGCATCAAGCCCAATTTAGCGGCCTCCCTATTCTCCGGATTCTCCGCTACCACCTGTAGATGTTTGAAACTTTCCATAGCGGCGGCGTAATCCTTATCCAGATACTCAATCTCAGCTTTACGAGCCCAAGACTCTTCCCTGAATTTCGTATCACCGCTCTCCAATACTAACGAGAACAGACGTTTCGCCTCCTCCTGTTCTTTCTTGGCAAAAGCGATACTTGCCAAATAGAAATTAGCGTTCGAGCTAAACGCTCCCTGCGGGAAGGTTTGCAAATAATTCGTCAAGCTACGACGAGCGCCCTCATTATCGCCTCGCATAAATAACTTCTCGGCTGCCAAATAGGTCAAGGAGTCTTGCTCACTCACCTCGAAACGAACATTTCCACCTAACGAATTCGCATAGGCGGCAAACGAATTGATATCGTTCAGCTCGATATATACGGACTTCAAGTCTTGCAAGGCCACTTTCGCCTCCTCGCTACCCGGATAATTGCTAATCACGCTCTTATAAGCCTCGGCCGCTTTCTCCGGCTGATTGTCGTTGAAGTAAATCAAACCAAGCTGTACGCCGGCCTTACGAGCCAGACTGCTTTGCGGGAAATCACGCATCAATTGCTCAAAGCTTGCCGCAGCCGCTTGATTATTATCCAATAACACGTAAGAACGTCCTTTCTCGAACAAGGCATCATCCACATATTGTGATTCCGGGAACTCACGGATCAAACGATCCATCACGCTGATCTTTCCCTTATAATCTTTCTGCAATCCCAGCAAGAAGCCCTTCTGATACACCGAATAATCTCCGGCGGACGGTTGCAATTGCGCCGCACGGGTATAATTCTCTTCCGCCATAGCGAACTGACGGTTGTGGAATAAACAATCGCCGATACGATTATAAGCGTCCGCATAAGCCGGAGTCTGCTGATTGCTTTCCAGATTCACGTATTGACGGAAGCGGTTCAACGCCTCGCCATACTCTTTCAATTTGAAGTAGCTGTAACCTAAGTTATAATGTGCCAAGGCATACATATCCGTATTACGTTGGCGGGTATTATTCAAATAGGTACGATAATCGGAAATCGCCTTATTATACTCACCTTGGCGATAATAAGATTCCCCACGCCAGAAATAAGCGTCGTTACGAGATTCCAGATTATAAGCGCCCAGTGAGATCGCACGGCTGAAAAGATCGACCGCCTTATCCAATTCCATATTCGTGAACGCCTGCGTTCCCAACTGGAATAAGATATCTTGCTTCGCCTCCAAGATCTTCGTGCTCGGATGCTTGATCTTATCGATAGAGTTCAGAGCCGCTTGATAGTTCTTGGTAGTCAAATAAACCTCCACCAGATAATCGTTTACCTTATCGGCATATTTGGAATTCGGGAAATCATTCAAGAAATCCTCGAAGATTGTCACCGACTCGCCAAAGCCCGTGAAAGCGGTCTCGTGGATCAATAAAGCGTAATTATACATAGCCGCCTCTTTCACTTGCTTATCGAAAGAAGAAGTCGCGGCAGCCTCGAAGGCCATACGGGCGTTATTCTTATCTTTTAATTTCAGATAACTTTGCCCCAGATACAGATAAGCGTTCTGCGAAAGGGCGTCGTTCTCACGAACGGTCCGTCCCAAAGCGTTCACGGCGCTACTGTAATTACCCTTATTGTAATAACATACGCCCAAGATATATAAATCGCCCCTCAACGGGCTATCCGTCGAGGATACATATTTACTCAGCATATTAATCGCCTGATCCTCATTCCCCAGATGATAGTAGGCGTTACCCATGATACGGTAAACCTCGCTATTGTTCTCGCTATCCGGATAAGAGGCTAGCAATTCCTTACCTTCGCTGATCACTTTCTCGTATTTATTCTGGATAAAATAAATTTGCGTGATATAGTACAAAGATCGCTCCTTATAATCAGGCAAGTCCTTCAAGCGGGTAAATTCCACCAAGGCATTGTTGTATTTACCGGTCGCATAATCGATATAAGCGACATAATAGGTAGATGCTTCCCGGTACTTCGTTCCGATCTGCTCGATCCGTGCGAAATAACCACGGGCCTTCTCCATATCCCCGGTTTGCAACAAGGAATAAGCCAAACGGAAACAATAAGCCTCCTGTTGTTCCGGACTTAGCATATCAATGTTCGATTCGTTAAACCAAAAGATAGCTTTCTGATACTCTCCCTGTCCGAAATGGGCGGAACCGATCAAGAAGTTCACCTCGTCCGCATGACGGGAAGCCGGGTACACATCCAGATAATCTTTCAATAACTCAACGGCATTGGGACGGCCTTGCTCATAAGCGGAATAAACCAACATATAATCGGCCTCTTGAATCAAGTCGACATCCGTGGAATGCTGTTTATACGCCTCCAGCTTATCGATACAACCTGAATAATTCTTCAAACTAAACAACTCCTTGCCTTCGACAAACAAACGGTTCGGCGCATCAAATTGATACGATCTCTGCCCGCTTGCCATGTGGCTGCCTACTACCAGACACAGCGGAATAAGTATTCTTTTCATCACTCATTTGCTTTTTAATACAAGCACTTACTTCAGTGCCTATTCGTTCTAATTCGCAAATATAAGTAATATGCGCCAAACAGAAGGCAAGTTCTATCAATATTTACCAAGATAGATCGGTACCGCCTTTCGGATAGAGTCTAAACCGAAGTCTTCCGGATTCACATCCTCCGGGCGAAGGATCACGATCTCGGCGGCATCATCTTCCGCATGCACGTTATTGAAATCATCTACCAAGCACTCATAAAACATATCCAGCGTATGCACCTCAAAGCCGGAATACATATATAAATTAGGCAAGGAAAACAAATAACGGCAATTCTGGATATGCAACCCCGTCTCCTCCCTTACTTCCCGGCGAGCGGCCTCCTCCCCCGACTCAAACATATCGACGAAGCCACCGGGCAAATCCAATGTACCTTTAGCCGGCTCTTTTCCTCGGCGAACCAGTAACAACTCCCCCTTAGCGTTCTTTATGAAACAAGCGACAGCCGATGACGGGTTGAAATAATAAACAAAACCGCACGCCATACATTTTTTCGCTTTCTCGTTATGTTCCACGAAAGCTTTTGCCCCGCAAACCGGGCAAAACTGAAATTGATACAACGGATGTCTCATACTTTATGATTTATAATTCAATTAAAAACAACAAGCCGCACCTAAATATAGATGCGGCTTGCCTTATTTCGCAAATGTCTTTTCGTTATACGCAAAACCGGATTTAGACTTCCAAACCAGCGCTTTGGTCTCTTACTTCCCAACCCAAAGCACTTGCTCCTAATACGGCAGCGTCGCTCTCTTTCAATTGAGAGAATAATAATTTAGTCTTACCTGCGTAAACTTTCAACATATTTTTCTCCATTGAACGTTTAATCGGGTTCATGATCAAATCGCCAGCTTTCGTAAGACCGCCAAACAAAATGATAGCCTCCGGGCTAGAGAATGCTACGAAATCAGCGAAAGCCTCTCCCAACATAGAGCCGGTAGCCTCGAAAATCTCAAGAGCGATCTTATCATTCTTCATAGCTGCGTCGTATACGTCTTTTGAAGTGATTTCATCCGGGTCCAAGTCGCGAAGAACACTCTCGTCCTTACGGATTTCCAGATATTCACGAGCCGTACGAGCCACACCGGTAGCTGAAGCATAAGCCTCCAGACATCCTTGGCGACCGCAACCGCACTGACGACCATTGTTACGACGCATGATAACGTGGCCCAACTCACCGGCAAAACCGTCATGTCCGTATACCAAGTTACCACCGATTACGATACCGCTACCCACGCCAGTACCCAAAGTGATCACGATAAAATCTTTCATACCGCGAGCGGCTCCATAAGTCATCTCACCGATAGCGGCAGCGTTGGCGTCGTTTGTTAAAGCAACAGGAATACCATCGATCTGTTCGCTGATCAATTGAGCCAAAGGAATCTTACCTTTCCAAGGCAAGTTCGGAGCGAATTCGATACATCCGTTGAAAAAGTTTCCGTTCGGAGCACCTACACCCACACCTTTAATCTTATCCGGACCACCAGCCTGATCAATAACAGACTTCAGACCTTTAGCAAGTTCCGCTACATAGTCATTAACGTCTGCATATTTACCAGTCTTAATTGATCCACTATACAAGATTGTTCCTCTTGCGTCAACTACACCAAAAACAGTGTTGGTACCACCTATATCGATACCTACTACATAAGGCTTCTCCATGATTTTATATTTAGGATTAATAATGATTTTCCTCTTTCTGGGTAGCAAATATAAGAGGTTTAACACAAGTTGCAATACGATTTGAAGAAAATTTTACAGATTCCTGTCATTTTATCTTCTTTTTTCGAAAACTTATGTTAAGCAACATTGTTATATAATAATGGAGAATTATCGCAACGGTAATATCTCGATCCAATAGTCATCCGGATCATTAATAAAATACAATCCCATCTTGGTATTCTCGAAGCAAACCGCTCCCATTTCCTTGTGGTATTTACGTACCTCCTCATAATCGCCGGCTACCCGGAAACAAAGATGGCTCTCATTGTCGCCTAGCTCATAAGGTTCTTTCCGGTCACGCAGCCAAGTCAGCTCCATCAAGAAACCGGTTTGCTCATCCGTTAAATAAACCAATATAAAAGAACCGTCTTCCGCGACCTTTCGATAATGCTCTTTCAACCCCAACGCTTTGTTATAAAAAGCGATACTTTTCTCCAAATCCAATACGTTAATATTGAAATGGTCAAATCTGCCTTTAACTTCCATACCTAAATAAATTTATATGTTTTCTAAAACCTATACATTAATAATATATTATATATCGGTACCCTCACCCGGTACAGAAAGGACAACATACCGGCAACCTTTCGATTCGGCATACGGGGCAAAAGCCATGACCTCCGCCGGACGTTCCCAGAAATGCATCGGCACAAAGATACCGGTCTTTATCCGGTCGATGAATTGTTGGGCACCTCGCATAAAATCGGTCCCTAAGCGGGGATCTACCGGAAACATGACAACATCCATCGCCTGCGTATATTTCGCTATTATATCCAGTTCTTTCAGGTAATTCCCTTCCGCCTCCGCAACTTCCTGTGGAGTAGACTCATCTTTCCAATGCCAATTATTCAAGTCTCCGGCATGAAAAATCAGTTTACCTTGCGCCTCGATCAAAAAAGAGATACCGACATCGGTCGATCCGAACGCCCTAATCGTTAAATGCTCATCTTGGTACACATCTCCCTTCTTCATATAAAAAGCGTCCTCGGCTTTTGCCCGGCGGCGTTTCAAGATATCCTTGGAGAAAATATATTTGATATCGTCTTTCTCCTCTTTCCATTTCAACACGTCCGGATTAAAATGATCCGGATGGAAATGTGATGCCAATACGTACAACGTCCCCGGACGTTTTAATAGCTCCCCACGCACAAACCCCTTCGCCGGGTCCGGATTCGTATCTTTGAAATAATCGATCAAGATGGAGAAGCCTTCCGCCTCTACAACAAACCCGCTATGATAAATATACACCAGTCTCATCCTATTCTCTTTATTTGTTTATTAAAAAACACCGAAACCCTCCGGGTTGTTGACTTCATGCCGCAAATATACAAAACGGTCAGACATATCACATGCCTGACCGATACTGATTATTAACCTACGATTTATTTCCAATTCTCATTCTGGACTAAAACGCCTTCCATGGTCACGATTTGATCATTCGGGATCGGAAGAGTTACCCATTTAACGTTATAAACGCAGTTGGCAAACTTTCCGAGATGCTTCTTCTCGTAAGTGATATAATTACTTATCTCATCGTACGCTATTCCCCAACGAGCTAAGTCGTACCAGCGATGACCTTCCATCGCCAACTCTAATTTACGCTCGAAACGTAAAGCGGCTAAAGCACCATCCTTGCTGTTGAATTGCGAATCCGGATACAAACCTACACGATAATTAGCCGCAGCGTTCGAATCCAACTTCCCATTCACTTTATCATCCAAGACATAAGATGTAGAAGTGGGCAACATCGTGGCAGCATCAACGCCCTTCACATACGAGTTTGCCGCACGGGCACGTACCTCATTTATATACTTCCCGGCCTCCTTATAATTTCCGTCGTGAATCAAGACTTCGGCATACCAAAGTAAAACATCCGCATAACGGATCAAATGGTAATTCTTGGCTGTAGAACTCGTCTCCGTAGATACGCTCGTACCGCCTTTATCCGCTTTTTTAGGTTGCCGCTTCTTATTCATATAAGGACCACCATTCGCGATATCACGTACCCACCCATCCAAGATAGAAGGAACCGTCCAGTCCCAATAAGGGACATCAAAACGACCGGTACTGATATCCAGACGAGGATCGGTAAAAACCTCTAAATCCGTATGTGGAATATTATCTGTCAAGGTAGTCAACGCCGGTTTATCTTGATATGATTTATCCAGATACGGCAAACCATTCTCGTCTACGATATGTGAGTTTACCAACTCATAGGAAGGTTGATAGAAACCCCATCCGGATGTGCCCATACCTCCCGGAGGAGCCGTATGCCATGAACCTTCGATAGAGTTCGTGATTACCTGAGAACCAGAGATAGTCCGCTGTATATCGAACACGGACTCACCGCTCCAATCGGCACTACCTGCCGTAAACAAATCCTCATAAGTATCCGCTAGTTTGAATTTCGTGCCATTATTATCCTGCCCATTCGCGATAATAGCCTCCAATAAAGCCTTGGCATCCGCCCAATGATCGGAAGAACCATTCGTACCGTTATAGGGTGAAGACTGATACAGCCTCAATTTTGCCAAGAAAGCGGCGGCGGCCCATTTATTGACACGTCCTTTATCGCTCGCCCAAATATCCGGCAGGTTATCATAAGCGAACTGTAAATCCTCGGCCACCTTATCCCATATGTAAATATAATTGCCAGACTCATCCACATTGGAAACTTTTGGGTTTACATCGCTAGCGAACTCCTCGCTTCCCACGTAAGGAATAGCGGCACCAAATAATTTCATTCCCTCAAAATGCCAGAATCCGCGGAAGAATCGGGCTTGGGCGATCGCTTCGGTATAAAAATCCTTTGATACGCCTTTTACGGAAGAAAGCTCGTCCTTGATCTTATCGATCATATTAATCACGTTGTTCGCACGATAGACACCTTCATAAACCACTTTCCATTTGGTATTCAAATATCCGTTGTCCGTAGTGATCGCATACGTTTCCAAGTTCGTAAAGTCAGACTGGTCCGTAAACGTAGACCCTTTATTCGCGCTTCCACCCAGTACATCGCCATAGGCATAATTTGTCAAAGGAGCCGCAAAATACTCCTGTGTAAGCATCGATGAATACATTCCTGTAATCGCATAATTTACGCCTTCCTGATTCAGTAACTCTTCTTCACTGACCGCACCCACCGGCTTCACATCCAAGAAGTCAGAGCAAGAGGTCATCGCTCCTAATGAAGACGCCACTAACATTGAATATATAAATAGTCTTTTCATACTGTTTTTTTTAATCGTTATCAATATCCTTATCGAAATTCCTTTTAGAAAGAAATATTCACGCCTAAAATGAACTGGCGTGGCATACCATAAGAACCGTAGTCGATACCTTTCATCATATCGTTACTGCTATCTTCATTATTGCTACGAACCTCCGGATCCAAACCAGAATAGCCTGTTAATGTAAACACATTGGAAACCTGACCGTAAACACGAATCTTCTCAAATTTGATCTTACTCAAGATACTCTTTGGCAACGTATAACCGAGCGTCAATGTCTGCATACGCAAGTATGAACCGTCTTCTATATAAGTAGAATTGGATTCATTAGCCGCCTCCGTACCTTCATTAGATGTACCAGCCCATAATGGATAGATACCATCCGGGTTTGTAACGGGATCCCAAGAGTTTTCCAAGCGATCTTTAGAAAAGTTACTTTGTAATGCCCCGAAATGCGTATAATACTGATAATGTTTATACAAGTCGTTACCTACAGAGAAATAAAGGAATGTACTCAAATCAAAACCTTTCCAACCAACACTAAGGTTCACACCTCCCGTGAAGTCCGGATGCGGATTACCGATAATCGTACGGTCTTCCGCCCCAATCTTTCCATCTCCGTTCACGTCACGAATCTTATAACGACCTACCCATGATTGAGGATTCAAGCTGGCCTCGTCCGCCACGGCATACGGTAAAATCGTTTTTCCATCCGCGGTCTTATAGTTCAGCACATCTTGTTCACTCGTATAGATTCCGTCCACTTGATAACCGTAGAACATCGCTACCGGTTGCCCTACCGTGGTGATGTTTACCTTACTCAAACGCGTATTCGTAAATAGATCCGAAGAACCTAATTGGGTAACCTTATTCTTATAGGTTGAGATATTGGCGTTTACCGAGTAACTAAAATCACCGACTTTATCTCTCCAGCCCACACTGAAATCAAGACCTTTATTCTGCATATCGCCAATATTGATCTTTGGCTTAGTAGCGTTACCGGCCAAAGCGGACCAGTTAGCGTTCACCAACAAATCTGAAGTCTTCTTAATATAATAATCTATACTTCCGGTCAAACGATTATTCAACGCCGTTACGTCTAAACCGACGTTCAACATCTTGGTTGTTTCCCACTTAGCATTCACATCACCCAGATTTGAGATCGCATAGCCCGGAGACGCCCCTGAATCCGCACCTGTGATTCCATATAAATAATCATTTCCGGTCGCATATTGAAACGCATAATTATAGGCTCCGATATTAGAGTTACCGGTCGTTCCATAACCCGCACGCACCTTTAGATCATCCAACCACGTACGTGTCTTTTCCATAAAGACCTCATCCGACATACGCCAGCCTAAAGAAAGAGAAGGGAATGTACCCCAGCGGTTATCCTCGCCAAACCGGGAAGAAGCATCCCGGCGAACCGTTACAGTTGCCAAGTATTTACCTTTATAGGAATAATCGCCACGGAAGAACAAGCCGAACATCGTACTTTTATCAAACATTTTTCCTTCATTCTTCATATTGTCGGAAGAACCATTGTTTAATATCCATGTATTGGGATTATTCTCGAAGATATAATCATAGCGAATGGCTTTCATGCTTCGTCCCACACCAAATTTCATAGCTTCCGTACCGATCATAAATGTCACGTCATGATCTTCATTGAATTTCGTCTTATAAGTCGCCGTATTGGTCCACTGATAATCCAACCTCCAATTCGCGTTTTCCTCCAGATAATTTTGAGATTGCCCCTCTTTATTGGTAGCGATCGTCTTCTCACTCAACGCTTGGCTCCACATACCCATCAAACGAACGCTGAACTGCGTACGAAGACTCAGGCCTTTGATCGGTTTCAACTCGGCGAAAGCCGCACTTTGCAATCGCATGAAACGAGTCCAATCATCCTGTTGATTCATGGCTGTCTGATAAGCCGTATTCGCACGTCCACCTTCCGAGGCCTGTGATCCCGCATAATCGCCACCTACATTATAAACAGGTACCCATGGCTGGATCGTATATGTTTGGGCGAATACGCTCGCATCGCCTTGACGCCCTCGCTCACCGCCCATCTCCATTACGGCGATATTGGAATTCTGGCCTATCGTGAAATATTTATTCGCATTATAGGTAGAGTTGGCACGCAGTGAATAACGTTTAAAGAAAGAAGAGATAATCGTTCCTTCCCGATTAGTATAGCCTAAAGAAGCCGAGTAAGTTCCTTTTTCTCCACCTCCTAATAAAGAGATCTGATGATCCTGTACTTTACCCGTACGAGTCACCATATCATACCAATTCGTTCCTTTCTGGGCCTCCGCTTCCGAATATCCATCTTCCAACATCTGATAATAAGCGGAACGTGACCACGAATTACTACCATCCGGTTTATAGGAAGCCACCCACGCATCGATACTACCAAACTGCGAGATTACTTGATCTTTTGATAAACCGGCCGGCTTAATCGCATAAGGCATCGTCAATTCATCTTTATCGTTCAACGATCCGAATTGAGGATGAGCGGTGGGTGTTTGTCCGCGATAATCCCGCACGTTTCTCATACCTTGTGCTTGCCATTCCATCGCCTCCCATCCATTCAACAAATCATAACCACTATTCGCCATCTTCGCCACACCAAAGTAACCATCATAAGATACTCGTACCCGGCCGCTTTTAGTTCCTTGCTTTGTCGTGATAATGATTACACCATTCGCTCCTTGCGCACCGTAAATCGCAGTAGCGGAAGCATCTTTCAAAACTTGCAAAGACTCGATATCATTCGGATTGACCGCGTCGATATCCACATTCGAGACACCGTCCACAACAATCAATGGGTCTGAACCATTCAACGAGCCGACACCACGGATACGGATAGTCGTCTCACCACTAGGTCCACCCGAGTTCGAGATATACACACCGGAAGCCTTTCCTTGCAAAGCCTCTGAGAATGTCGCTACCGGAGTCTCCTTCAACTCTTCCGTAGATACGACAGCGACAGATCCCGTAATATCTTTCTTCGCTTGGGTACCATAACCGACAACAACGACCTCATCCAAGGCTTGTGTGTCTTCCGTTAATTTTACTTTGATATTGTTCTGGCTATTCTTCAGAGAGATCTCTTGAGTTACATAGCCAATGTAAGATACCACCAATATGGCATTATCCGGCACACCATCAAGTATGACACGTCCGTCCATATCGGAAATATTTCCGATAGTTGTCCCTTTAACAAGGACATTCGCTCCAACAATTGGTCCTGCTTTGTCTGAAATAGTGCAAGTGACTCTACGTCCATCTTGTTGCAGGGCATTGCCCCTTACGTCTGGTGTTAAATCGCCTACTTCAGTGGCCATGACTGGACTTGCGCCACATAAGAATAAAGAGGCTCCTAGAAACACCTGTTTCCATAATACTACATTATTCATACAACATTAGATTTTAAGGTATAAATCAATAAAAAACACAATCTAACAGCAAAATGATCTTTCCATATACAACAACATTCTAGATTTCAGTAAATTTCTGAATACTTATGGTCTAAATGTTTTTTCATAAACGACTAGTCTAAACGATCGTTTCTATTAGTCGTTTGTAAAGGTCTGTTTTTTTTTCGACACGTGCAACTTTTTGTTGATTTTTTTTTATTTTATCTTATTGCTAATGGGGGAGATAACCCTTCATCGATCTAAAAAAAGCTTTTCTTTTTCAAATCATCATTTCCTCTTTTCAAAAACGCAAGATTTAAACGATCGTTTAGACTAGTCGTTTTTTTAGTATTATGAAAGAAAGCAAGAAGCGGCTTTTATCATTAAAGACATGATAATGAAGAAGCTACACAAACGAAGTTGAGAAGAAGAGAGTGATGTTTGCCTATTTTGAAATGTAAACAGATGTAACATACCCTAGAGGTATGGCAGAGTAGTGAATTCATTTTGTTAAAAGTTTGTGTTTTTTATTTTATTATACCTTAAATTCTAAATTTGTATGAGAAATGTTGTATCATGGAAGCCATTAGTCTTAGGAGCTTCTTTTCTTCTGTACGGAGCCGGAACGGCCTTCGCAACAGAAACAGATCATCTGTATCCTACACCGAGTACGGGATTTACGAGTTTGCAGCAAGATGGAAGACAGCTCAACTGTCTTATCGTAGACAAATCCGGTCCTATCGTTGGAGCTAACGTAGTCGTAAAAGGGACTACGATCGGAAATATTTCCGATATGGATGGACGTGCTATCATTGACAATGTGCCCTCAAACGCAGTTTTAGTGGTATCCTATATTGGATACGTAAGTCAAGAAGTAGTACTCAAGCCTAGCCAAACTTCTATCAAAATCACGTTAGTTGAAGATTCCCAAGCATTGGATGAAGTCGTAGTAACTGGCTATAGTACACAGGCAAAAAAGGATATCACTGGTTCTGTGGCAGTCGTCGCTACTGACGCTCTGAAAGAGACACCGGTCTCAAACTTCTCGGAAGCCTTACAGGGCAAAGCTGCCGGTGTATTCGTACAAGCTGGCGGTGGACCGCTAGGCGAGACTACAATTCGTATCCGTGGTGTAGGCTCCGTAAATGGATCAGACCCACTTATTATTGTAGACGGAGTATCCGGCGTAGACATAGATGCTGTAAACCCGAACGACATCGAGTCTATGCAGATCTTGAAAGATGCCGCTGCTTCGGCTATTTATGGAGCGAAAGGAGCGAATGGTGTAATCATCATCACAACAAAACAAGGAAAGAGAGATGACCGTGTAAAAGTTTCTTACAATGGTTATTTTGGTGTGGCTAAAATGGCAAACGACGGTTACGATTTGCTAAATGCATGGGAAGCTATGGAATTCCAAGAGGAAGGCCAACGTAATCTACTGAAATACCGCGGTTTAACCACAACACACGCACAATTCGGTTCAATTGGCGCAGATGGTTCAGGCCATTTGACAATGCCGTATGCGTTGAAACCCGCAGGTTATAGCAAAGATCAAGTTATCCAAGAGTTTGGCTCAATCGATGCTTGGGTGAAATCTTACAAGGACAATGGTACAAACACATGGTCTCGCTCCGCTTATTACCAAATGTTAGAGGATGGTTATTCAGAGGAAGAAGCCCGCAAAGGTACTAATTGGTATGACGAGGTGGTACAGACCGGCAAGGTGCAGAACCATGAGGTTTCTATCACCGGTGGCGGACAAAAAGCCACCTACTCAGTTGGCTTGGGGTATATGAACCGTGAAGGTACGATCAAGGAATCGTGGTTCCGCCGTTATTCTCTGCGTGCGAACACCAACTTTTTCGTAAATAAGTGGTTCAACATTGGTCAGAATACTAATATCGCTGTAATCGAGAACTCAGGAGAGCGTGGTCGCCAAGGTGATGATAACACCTTTGGAAAGACCTTCTCTATCCAGCCGTGGGTACCTATTTATACCGTAGGCGGTGACTATGCCGGTTCCGTAAACAATGAGGGAGGACGTGCCGAGAGTGCAGTAATGGCTGTTAATCATGGTAAGGATAATCGTCGCCGTTTCTTGCGTGCTCAATCGGCTATTTACGCAGAATTAATCCCCATACCGGAGTTAAAAATCCGTACACAGTTCAGTGCTCGCCTAAACGGTTCTTGGGACTATTGGATGAACAAGCGCACCATCATGACTAATAAGGAAGGGCGTAACAACAACGAATTCTACGAGAACGCTGGATATTGGCTAGGGTATCAATGGACAAATACAGCCACTTACAATAAAACAATTAATGACGATCATCAAATCGGCATAGTAATCGGTACAGAAGCCATCCGGGAAGGTTTAGGCCGTTGGATCCAAGCAGGTCGCATAGACTATGATTTCGAGAATGACCCTAATACTTGGCAGATCAACAACGGCTCCGCTGCAAACTTACGTAATAGCGGAGAAGTACGCTCTGTCAGCACCATGTTCGGTATGTTCGCTCGTGCGGACTATTCTTACCAAGGTAAATATTTGGCAACCTTAACCGTTCGTAGGGATGCCTCTTCTAAATTCTCTCCCAAGAATCGCTGGGGTACATTTCCTTCACTTTCTTTAGGTTGGCGTATGTCGGATGAGAACTTCATGGAAAAGACTCGCTCTTGGTTGGATGACTTCAAATTGCGTGCAGGTTACGGTACGACCGGTAATTCCAATATTGATGCCTACAACTGGGCTTTCCAATATGGCACAGGTAACACTTATCTTTACAGTATCACTGGTAGTGACACAGATGTGGCAACCGGTTACGGCGTAACGGATCTAGGAGATATCAACGCAAAATGGGAAACGTCCAAGATGTTGAACGTTGGTTTCGATGCGACAGTCTTCGATCAACGCCTAAGTATCAACTTCGATTGGTATTTGAAAAAAACATCCGACATGTTGATCGACGCTAACTGGTCTGCTTTGGCTGGTAACGCAGACAAGCCAAAAGTCAACATTGGTGACATGGAAAACAAGGGTGTCGACCTAAACATGACATGGCGCGACAAGGTAGGTGAATTCGACTACTCTGTAGGAGTGAATCTTTCTCATTACAAAAATAAACTAACAGAGATCGGTACTGAAGCAGGTATCTTCGAGGGAACTCGTATATCCAACATGAACGTGATGATGAAAGGTTATGCGGTAGGTATGTTCCACGGTTATCAATTAGACGGTATTTACCAGAGTGAAAATGATGTTCGTAATTACAAAAATGACGCTGGTAACGCAGTAATACCTTATGGAACAGCAGACGCAGGTTCATTAAATGCCGCTCAATATGTGGGCCAATTCAAGGTTAAAGATGTTAACAACGATGGTAAGATTGATGCTTCTGACCGTACCTTCATCGGTAACCCACATCCGGATTTGACCGGAGGTGTCAACCTAAGTTTGGGCTGGAGAAACTTCGACCTAAGTACCTATCTGTACTTCTCCGTAGGTAATGATATCTTCGCTATGTATAAATATTATACACACTACGGTTCTTTACAATCCGCTTATTCAAGGGATCGTCGTGACAACTCTTGGAACCCTGAGACCAACCCAAACGGAATCTATCCCATGTGGGCGACAGCTACCGGCGAGAGCACAATCGCAGCCAACGAGTCTAACTCTGGTTACATCGAGGATGGTTCATTCTTACGTATGCAGACTTTAACGTTGGGTTACACCCTGCCGAAACAATGGATGGATAAGATCAAAATGGATAAGATCCGTATCTACGGGCAGATTTCTAACGTATTCACATTGACAGGCTACTCTGGTTTGGATCCACAAGTTCGCACAGACGACGGTTCCGGTAATTCTAAAGACCGTAATATGGGAACAGACTACGGCTCTTACGGTATGCCACGGCAATTCATTGTAGGCGTAAACGTTACTTTCTAAAACTAGGACTGAGAATCTAATTATTAACAATTAAGAAAAGACGATAATGAAAAAAATATTTATATATTCCGCAATTGCGGCAGTTCTTACCTTAGGTAATACGTCTTGCTCGGACTTTCTTGAGGTCAAACCCGCCGGTTCAGTAAGTGAGCAAGATTTTGTCTCCGCTAAAGGATTAGAGCAATTGGTGACAGGTATGTACGCCAAGATGCACGACAATTCTTATTTCGAGGCAACGTTGAGCAACTATGTTTATGGCGATGTCATGGGTGGTAGCGCCAATAAGGGTTCTACGTTCCAAGACCAACCAGACTTCACCAGCTTGGAGACCTACACCTTCACCACAGATAATGGCTATCTCAACGTCAAATGGAAAAAATCCTATAACGGTGTTTTCTCCGCAAATAACGTGATCAAACTGGCTGATATGGCGAAAGAAGAAATGTCTGCCATCAACGGCGAAGCCAAAGACAATTATACGGAGACCATTGCGCAAGCACGTTTCTTCCGTGCTTTTTGGCACTTCGAGGTAGTGAAACTCTTTGGAGCCGCCGTGCCATATGTAGACGATCAAGCTATGCAAGAAAATGTAAACCCACAAATATCCAATGTAGACGAAAGTGGTAACTATATCTATATTTGGGATAAGATCATCGAGGATTTGCAGTTCGCATACGACAACCTGCCCGACAAATGGAGCACTGACAAAGGGCGCATCAACAAGTGGGCCGCTGCCGCATTACTTGCGAAGGTCAAAATGTATCAATCTTCCCCATATGATGGAAAGAACGGTACACAAAATCGTTGGACGGAGGTGAAAAGCCTTTTAGAGGATGTCATCGCCAACGGCAAAGACAACAACGGTACAAAATTCAAATTAGCAGATACCTATGAGGAACTTTACTATGCGGGAGAGTCTGATTGGACAGGAGAATCCGTATTCGATATCCAAATGGCTATCACAGGTACGGTAGAGGAAATCTCCAGTATCAACGGCCCATGGCACATTGGTTTCAACGGCGCATTAGGTACCGGTGGTTGGGGCTTCTACCAACCCTCTAACGATTTGGTCAATTCCCATATCGTAGATGCGAATGGTCTGCCCAAAATGGATGGTAGCTACAAGAATGTACCAGCATTAACTACATTGGATGCCAACAACATTCCTCACACAGACTTAACAGTTTACACCGATCCACGTATCGATGTATCGACCGGACGTTTCAACACGCCGTTCTGGGATTGGACCGTGCCATCCTCACTTGACGGCTGGGTACGCGATTATAGCAACGGAGGTTTGTATTTGAACAAGAAAAATATCCCGCGTAAAGCCGATAAAGGTAGTTTATCTATCGTAACAGTAACCAACTCTTCTGCCAAAAACTTCCATTTGATACGCTACGCAGACGTATTATTGTGGTATGCGGAGGCATTGATCGAGACCGGAAATCCGAAAGAAGCTGGTAAGTACATTAACCAAGTTCGTGCCCGTGCCGCCAACGGATACGTCAAGGCTGCTGATCCCAACAATGGGATGGCTGAAACAACCTCTTCTTACGTCTTTGAAGATAAAGTGAACGGCAAAACACAGCCTAATGCTGCCGGAAACTATCGTATTGGGTTATATCCCGATTCTCAATTCGCGACCAAGGAGTCTGCGACACAGGCTCTACGCTGGGAACGTAAGATAGAGATGGCCTTGGAAGGACATCGCTGGTATGACTTAGCTCGTTGGGGTATCATCGCAAATGAGTTAAACAGTTACTCCGCTTACGAAAAGAAGTTTTTGTTGAAATACGCAAACAGTGTTTACAACGCAAAATGGTGTATATTGCCAATTCCTTTAAATGAAATCCAAAAGATGGATGGTCTTTTGGTTCAAAATGAGAATTGGAAATAAACAAGTGGGTTAACATTAAAAATGAACAGCCGGGCATGTGATATGTCCGGCCTGTTTTCTTTAATTCTCCAAAGTAAATTAACTTCATTCGTACCGATTGGTATTTCCGATAAAAATCGTATCTTTGTTTGACTTTAAATCATAATGAAACGAGCATTCTAGCCATGAGATATAAACAAATACTCCTCGGTTTGATCCTATTTGTCCTATTAGGGGGTTTCTTGCAAATAACCAGCAAGTTTCATTTCTTCTATATCGAGCAGCTTCAACTATTCCAGTTTTCCGGAGACTACCTTACGGACAAAATCAGCAATCCGGGAGGTTTATCTTTGATTATCGGGGAATTCTTGACACAATTCTTTATTACCCCTTATGCAGGGCCTTTTATTATCGCAGCTATACTTACGTCTATCGGATTGACAATGAGAGCGATCATCCGGCAAATCAATCCGGATAAAGAACTCTTCCTGCTTTACTTACTTCCGGTTCTATCTTTATTATTGATTCAATACGACTTCAATTATTTATTACAAGGCACTATCGCATTCCTATTTTGTTTGCTTAGCCTAAACGCATGGATGCGTATAAAAGATCTCCACTACCGGCTATCCGCCGCATTGATAATCACCCCACTACTTTTTTGGATGGGAGGACCGGTCGCCGGGCTATTCTCATTCTGTGTGGTTCTAAAGGAATCAGTAAGCCGTTCCAAACATGGAATCTATTTTTTAGCGGTTTTAATTGAATACCTGTTTATCGGGATCGGGAGTGTCTGGTCAACTACCATCACCAGCTATCGCTTCGCGTTCTTACCGGACGCTTTTTACCACCCGATTCTGGCGGCTCCCAATCTCATCTATTTCGCATGGGGCAGTTTACCGCTTTGCCTAATCGGGGCATTCGTATATCCTAAAGGCAAAAACAAATCAAAGAAAAAAACAGGGATAGAGCTTACCGTTCAATCCATCCTAATCCTATCCCTTTGCTGGATAGCCATTCCACGGTATAACGACCAGAAAGCCTATCCACTAAAGGTCTTGGATTATTATGCCCGTACCGGACAATGGGACGAGATCATCCGGCGTTGTCACGGGCCGATCAAAAACTATTTGTATTTAACTTACTTAAATAGGGCACTTGCGGAAAAAGGGGAGTTAGCAGACCGGATGTTCGCTTTTGATCAACACGGTCCTCAAGGGCTACTCGCCTCTTGGAACAAGACCTTTACGGTCTCTACCCTGTTAAGCGACGCTTATTTTACGTTAGGGGAAATCGCATTATCACAGGAGATGGCTTTTGAAGGATATGTCACCGTAATTGGCGCCGGTAATCCCCGGAACCTGCAACGGCTTGTTCAAACAAACTTGATTTACGGAACGTATCCTATCGCCGAGAAATATATCAGTATCTTAGAAAAAACATATGCTTATCATAATTGGGCTAAGCAACATAGAGTGTTCTTGTATAACGATAAAGCGGTTGAAGCAGATCCGGTATTAGGCCCTAAACGAAAAACTCTCCCGAAAGAAAGTAACCTATCCGGTATCAACGGACTGGAGCATGATCTACTTATCCGTGCCGAACAAGACCCGGGGAATCAGCTCCCGATCCAATTCACCGGGGCTATCTATCTGCTTTCTAAAGACATGAAGTCCTTCCAAACGTTGATAGAGAAGTATTATGGAACCCCGGTACTCCCCTCTCTTCCCGTGAGCTTTCAAGAGGCCGTTATCCTATTGGCTGAGAAAGACGTGGATTACTGGAAGCGTTTTAACGTATCAGAAAATGTCATCCGCAAATTCGCCGGTTATCGGAACTTAGTCGTACAGAATCGGAATAACCCACAGCTTCCTCAACTTATAAAAAACTCGTTTGGAAACACTTATTGGTCTTATTATACGTTAAAATGATCAACAGCCATGAAAAGAAATATTCGATATATCATCGGTTTATGCCTTATCCTACTGGGAATATCCTGCTCGGACACCATCCCGGTTAGCAAAGAGACCTCGGAGAAACCCGTATTATTTCCCGATTATGCGGATGTGACGATCCCTTATAATATCGCACCCTTAAATTTCAAGATACAAAATCCGCATACGGAAGCTTTCGCCGTACTCAAATTCGGAGAAGAAAAGATACAAGTCAAGGAAAAAGGGGGACAATTCTATCTTCCCGCATCCGATTGGAGAAAATTGCTGAAAAGGGCAACAAGAAAAGCGATACAAGTAAAGCTCTACGCAAAAGACAAAGAATGGCTCGCCTATCCGGAATTCTCACTATTCGTCGCTCCGGAACCCATGGATTCATATCTGGCTTATCGCTTGATCGAACCCGGATACGAGCTTTGGAATCAAATGGGTATTTACCAACGGAATCTGGAAGATTATAAGCAAAGCCCTATCATGGAAAACAAATACAGCGGTCAAAACTGTATGAATTGCCATTCTTTTTGTATGCAAAACCCCGATAAAATGCTGTTCCACATGAGGGATAAGTATTCGGGCACTTATCTGATCGACGGAGACAAGATCGAGAAATTAAATACGAAGACCGATCAGACGCTCTCGCCTTTGGTCTATCCCTCTTGGCATCCATCGGGGAAATACGTAGCCTTCTCTGTCAATCAGACCAGCCAAAGCTTTCATGCCAACGACAAAAACCGGGTGGAGGTCTTCGACAGCCAATCCGACGTAGTTGTATACGATACGGAAAAGCATGAGATTATCAGTACGCCTTCCATTCGGACAGCAAAAGCGTTTGAGACTTTCCCGACATTCTCTCCCGATGGCAAGACTCTTTACTTCTGCTCGGCAGAGGCACGTTCCATGCCGCATGAATATTCAGAAGTAAAATATAGCCTTTGCTCCATAGCGTTCGATCCCGTAACCCGGAGTTTCGGCTCTCGTATAGATACCTTATACAATGCCGGAAGAGATGGGAAGAGCGCCTCTTTTCCCCGTGTTTCCCCAGACGGGAAATTCTTGTTATATACGCTGTCCGGCTACGGTAACTTCTCGATCTGGCATAAAGACGCAGATCTGTATCTACTGAATATAGCGAGCGGAATCTCCCATTCCTTGCAAAACGCCAATAGCACGGATACGGAGAGCTATCACTCATGGAGTAGCAACAGCCACTGGATCGTCTTCAGCAGTCGAAGAATAGACGGGTTATACACACGTCCTTATTTTGCTTATATAGATGAAGAAGGAAATGCGTCTAAGCCCTTCCTTTTGCCTCAGAAAGACACAGACTACTATCACCGTTTCATGAAATCTTATAATATACCCGAGTTTATTACCGGAAAAGTATCCTCCAAGATCCGGGCGCTTAGCACGCTAGCCAAAGAGGATAAAGGAATTGACGTAACTTATCGTAAATAGAATAAATCACATGAGTACTTTATATAAGAAGATATTACCACCGCTTCCATTCATTCTATTGACTGGCGTCTTATGGTTTCATTTGCAGACCATGCAAGAGCCTCTCTTTTTTTATCGGGAACAGCAGCAGATTTTCCTATTCGATTCCACCTATATATTCAGCATACTTAAGCAGATAGGGGGGCTAGCGACTTTTATCTCTCAATTCTTGATTCAGTTTTTCAGGATCCCGCTTATCGGATCGCTAACGACGGCATTGATCGGTGGAATCTCCGGTTGGTTATTCTGGCTGACCTTACGAAAGATACATCCGGCATTATATCTTATGCCCTTGGCCTTTCTCCCCATCTTATTCCAATATCTTTACCTAATGAAAGATAGCTATCATTATGAAGGGCTGATAGCCATGTTATTTTGGTCATTGGCTCTTAGCCTGTACAGTTACGGGACACGAAAATTCAATTGGACCTACCGCACCTTAATCGGTTGCTTGCTGGCGACCGGATTGTTTTACACGATGGGATCTGTAGCTATATTATTCGTCCTTAGCAGCTTACTATTTGATGTATTACAAAAAAGTGAACGTTGGTACGCAAGCTTCATCCCGTTGATCCTGCTGCTTATCGTAGGTTCTCTATGCATTCTAGGGGGCAGTAAACCCGATTATGACTATGTATTTTGGATGAAAGATTACGTAGAGTATTTCATTGAGCTGGAACCATTCTACGGTTTCTCTTGGCAAGTAGCGCTACTCGTTATGCTTCTATTCTTCCTATCACGTTATTTAGATCACATAAAAACCTATTTAAAAGCTTTAGTAGCCGTAGCATTACTTGCCTTATCCGGTATGTATTATACGCAAACGGCTCTTCAACAGAGGAATAAAGATTTCTATACGTTGATGCAAATGTTTCATTACATAGATACCGAGCAATGGGACGCCATAATCTCGTCCGCCGATCTGAACTATAATAACTATTTACACCTGAATTGCTTAAACCTTGCCTTATCCCACAAGGGTGTCATGCAGACTGATTTATTCAAATACCCGCAAAGCGGAATACAATCTTTGGTCTCAAAGTACCAAGCGCATATAGAGGAAAGTTTCCTGTTCAGCCAGATATACTACCATGTAGGAATCACGTCCTTGGCATACAATTTCGCTTTTGGTACCTCGGTAGGAATTACATACGGCAGTCCCGTCATGACTAAATTATTAATAAAATCCCATTTGATATACGGACAGTATCCCGCGGCCGAGAAGTTTATATCCTTATTGGAAAAGACATGGGCCTATCACGGATGGGCCTCCTCGCAACGAAAGTTCTTATATAATGACCAAGCGGTGGAGAGTGACCCGGAATTAGGTACAAAAAGAAAAAGCCTATCCAGCGACAAAGACCTTTTCGCCAATATAATCGGATTGTTTGATAACCTAATGATTATATTGGAAGAGAATCCCCAGAATAAAGCCGCATTGGATTATACGATCGGTACGTTATTATTATCGAAAGACCTGCCCGCTATAAAAACGTTTGTTGAAAGATTCAGTGGGACGGAAGTACTCCCTGTATTACCCGAACCCTTGCAACAAGCCGTGATCTCTTATGCGGAGCATGATCCGGAATATTGCCGCAAGTATGGGGTAACCGATAAAGTCCTGTCCGAGTTCTCGATATTCAAGCAACGTGTATTGGGACTAAGGCATGCCCGACAAAATGTAGCGACTGGAATAGCCGACTATCAACCTACTTTCTGGTACTATTTGATACTCTCTAAATAAAACACATATGGAAAGACAGACTTACACAAATACAAACCGATATCTTTTCCTTTTTCTCATCGCCTTGATGGTTTCATGCTCCAAAAGCGACGTACAGATCGCCAAGAGTCTAAACAAGGAAATCGCCATTTATCCGGATTACAAGGATGTGACCATCCCTGTGAACATCGCCCCGCTCAATTTCTCTATCGCCGATAGCAGTGAGCACTGCCTTATCATTAAAGGGGAAAAGACTCAACTCCAAGTCTATAGCGATGAGGGGCTCTTTGAGATCCCACAAAAGAGATGGAAAGCCTTATTGAAAGAGAATGCCGGAAACCAAATAGAATTGACCATCGCTAAACGCATACAGGGCGAATGGAACGCCTATACGCCTTTTCATATGGACATCGTAAATGATTCCATTGATAAATATATAGCCTATCGGTTATTAGCCTTGAGCAATGATATGTGGAACAGGATGGGTATCTATCAACGAAACTTGGAGAATTATGACCAAAGCGTGATTTATGAGAATAGCCTAACCGACTATAACTGCGTAAACTGCCACACGTTTTCCTCCGGGAACCCAGATAAAATGATTTTCCATATGCGAGGCAAACACGCCGGTTCCGTACTGATTGATGGAAAGAAAATCACCAAGCTAAATACCAAGACTCCCGAGACCGTCTCAAACTTTGTCTACATGTATTGGCATCCGAATGGTAACTATCTGGCGGCCACCGTATGCGATACCTACCAAAACTTCTTCATCAATAATCCCAATACGCTGGAAGTATTGGATCATAACTCCGATATCGTGATCTACGACGTGAAGAAGAACGAGGTATTCTCTTGCGAAGCGTTAAATTCCAAAGACGCATGGCAAATATTCCCAGCGTTCTCTCCCGACGGGAAGAGCCTCTATTTCAGTTCGACCGCCGCCGTAGATTCTATTTCTAAGAATTTCAGACAAATGACCTACAGCCTATGCCGTGTCGACTTTGACCCGGAAACCCGCACTCTAGGCCAGCAAGTAGATACTTTATACAATGGCCGGGCCAACCACAAAAGCGTATCCTTCCCTAGAATCTCACCGGATGGTAAATATCTGGCTTTTACCCTACAGGAATATGGCGGTTTCGGGGTTTGGCATAAAGACGCCGAATTATATATGATCCGCCTATCCGACGGAAAGACGTACCCGCTGACCGAGGCGAACAGTACCGAAGGAGAAAGCTACCATTCATGGAGCCACAACAATCGTTGGCTGGTATTTAGCAGTCGCAGGTTGGATGGATTATACACACGCCCGTTCTTTACCTATATCGATGATAAAGGCACGGCCCATAAACCATTCCTCCTGCCACAAAGAAATCCCGTAAAATATTATAAAGACTTGTTGTGGACTTACAACCTCCCGGAGTTTATACAAGAAAAGGTCCAAGTAGACACGCATGCCGTGATGGAAACAATGAGAAATACAAAAGGAATCCATGTAAAATAAGAACAATAGCTAGGGTGGGTGAAAGGAGATAAGGATGTCTGTTTGGTTAAATCTACCCACCCTTAGCTATTGATCTGTTTGCTCACTCTTTTATCTTCACCGAGAATAGAAATAGAGCGTTTCAAATCAACGCCCATATTTCCATTTGTTGTATTCATAAAATAAGTACAAACTTTCGGCAATCAGATTTCACTCTTTAGTGAAACAAACATATGTAATCTGCGTTTATAGATTATCAAATGTCTCTTTAAAAACTTGAGACAAAAATAAACTATTTTGATAGAAAAATAGGTCTGTAAATATTCACATTTTATTCACAACACACACCAAAACGTTCATTTATCCTAGGAAGCATCACAATTTAACATCTAACCGCTCCATCATCACTCCGGTCTTCTCCCTTGCCTCCGTCACATCCAAACCACGAGCCAGCAAGACGGCCATACGGCGATGTCCATGAACTTCCGGTTTTCCAAAGAAACGCATCTGCGTATCGGGTTGTTCCAAGACCTTATCCAGATTCCCCAAAGACAACCGGTCACTGTCCCCTTCCACTACGACGGCACGGGAAGCTCCCGCTCCATGAAACGCGATATTAGGGATCGGCAAGCCAAGCACCGCACGGGCGTGCAAAGCGAATTGAGACAAATCTTGCGTAATCATCGTCACCATTCCGGTATCGTGCGGACGGGGGGAAACCTCGCTGAATATGACATCGTCTCCTTTAATGAATAATTCCACGCCGAAAATACCACGTCCGCCTAAAGCCTCGGTGATCTTACCGGCGATCTCACGGGCTTTCGCTTTAGCGGCAAGGCTCATGGCTTGCGGTTGCCAAGACTCCCGGTAATCACCATCCACCTGAACATGTCCCACGGGTTCCAAGAAAGACGTTCCTCCGATATGCCGAACCGTCAGCTGGGTAATCTCATAGTCGAAATCCACGAAACCTTCCACGATCACCTTACCCGCTCCAGCACGTCCGCCTTCTTGGGCATACTGCCAAGCACGATCGATATCCTTTTCCTCACGAACCACGCTCTGTCCGTGTCCGCTCGAGCTCATGATTGGCTTCACCACGCAAGGCATACCGATTACCTTCACCGCTTCCTTAAATTCCTCCTCGGTCTCGGCGAAACGATACGGCGAGGTAGGCAAGCCCAGTTCCTCGGCCGCCAAGCGGCGGATTCCCTCACGGTTCATCGTCAGCCAAGTGGCACGGGCGGTAGGAATCACATGGTATCCCTCTTCCTCCAGTTCCATCAAGGTACGGGTAGCGATCGCCTCCACCTCCGGCACGATATAATCCGGTTTCTCTTTCTCGATGATCTCCCGCAAGGCATCGCCATCCAGCATGGAGACCACATAGGAACGATGCGCCACCTGCATGGCCGGAGCATCCGGATACTTATCCAAGGCGATTACCTCCACGCCATAACGCTGCAACTCTATTACAAACTCTTTCCCCAATTCGCCCGAGCCACAAAGCACGACTTTAGTTGCCGTAGCCGATTTGGGCGTACCAATTGTTACCATAAATCTTTCTGCTATTTGAATTTCGCCGCAAAGGTAAGGGTTTAGATAAAGATAGCCTAGGGCTTTTTTCTTTATCCTTAAATCCGCAACTCCATTCCCGAAGTGCTACCTACATAAAGAGGAATGAACTTTTGATTCGTAAGACAGCCATT
>ENA-UPWK01000040-UPWK01000040.1-human-gut-metagenome-genome-assembly--contig:-NODE-40-length-126548-cov-75.210594_pt1 | contig 126548 bp, 102 predicted proteins | sample MGYA00250048_ERZ773373 | MGnify/ENA primary metagenome ERZ773373 (study PRJEB29103, sample SAMN06112059) | human gut metagenome | biome: human gut; feature: ankylosing spondylitis patient; material... | reverse complement strand
CCTCTGCTTCGGTCCTTGGATTCTGGCGCTGATTCTATATCTTTCCCTGGCGCTTCCCCGGAAATGCAGCGTGTGTGGAGCTCATGTCTTTTCCTTTAAAAAATACTCTCGCAATAAGGCGGCCCACCACATTCCCCTGTTCGGGTACGTATTTGCCACGGCACTCCATATATTACTCTTCCGCTGGTTCCGTTGCCCGGCCTGCGGTTCTTCACAGCAACTGGGGAAACCCCGGACCGAGCAACACAGACATTAACGAAACCCTAACTCCTGCGCCGGACTTCCCGGATTCCCGGAGCCTTTCTTTCTCTTTCCCTCTTTACTTGGCATTCGGAAAGCGGTTTCTCCTATCTGTCCGCTCCTTCCATTATTTGCCCCTGTTTTCACATCTCAAATCCGCGCTTTGGCAGAACAGGAGACCCCATCCCGTTTCCAGATTTCATAAAACGGCTTCTGGCGCAACGTACCCTCCTCTTCCGGTAACTTATTCTATAAAAAATCCACCATCGGAAACCGGCTCGAAGCCGTCTCAAGCCACCTGAAAGATACGGTTATAAGGCCGCTTCTCCGGCTCTTCCGGACTAATACGTTTCCCCTTTCCGCCGGATATCCTACCAACTCAGACATGCGTTCAACGTAATGAAAAAGCATATCCCTGAAAACGGCACCCAGAAAAACATTTGCAGGCCTCGTGCACCAGGCAAGGGCTGCGTTCCGGCAAACTTCTCCCTATAAGGGAAGGCATCGTAATGCAAACTTATCAGGAATCAGAAAAACGCAGGCAATAAAAAACGCCGTCCTCCGAAAAAGAGGACGGCGTCCAAAATCCTGAGGCGTCTCGGTTAGAGCACTTCCGGAGCAAGGGAAACAATCTTCATGAACTTCTTTTCACGGAGTTCACGAGCGACCGGCCCGAAAATACGGGTGCCGCGCGGGTTGTTATCCTTGTCGATGATGACGACGGCATTGCCGTCAAAACGGAGTACGGAACCGTCATCACGGCGGATCGGGGCGGCGGTGCGTACTACCACAGCCTTCACCACGGTTCCTTTCTTCACGGAAGCGGTGGGAATGGATTCGCGGATGTGGCAGGTAATAATGTCGCCAATGTGAGCCTGACGGGTGCGCTTGCCGATAACACCAATCATCTTGGCGGAGCGGGCGCCGGTATTGTCGGCTACCTGGACTAGGGATTCCATCTGGATCATGGTATCAAATCTCCTTTACTTAATGGTTGATTCCTGATTAATGGGTAAGCACTTCCACCAGTTCCCAGCACTTCAGCTTGGAAAGCGGGCGGGTTTCAACGATACGTACCTTATCGCCTACCTTAGCCGTGGAATTTTCGTCATGGGCATAGAACTTCTTGCTCTTCTTGACGATCTTCTTGAACTTGGGGTGCGGAACGCGGGCGACATATTCCACAACGATGGTCTTGTCCATCTTGGTGGAAGTCACCACGCCGACGCGCGTCTTGCGAAGGCCGGGCTTCTTGGTTGTTTCGGTTTGTTCGGACATTGGATTCTAAAAGTGTTAGAATATTCTGTAATTACCGGAAATCCTCAATTAAACCTCCCCGGTTTCACCCTGAATGGTAAGGGCGCGGGCAAGGTCCTTGCGGACGGTGCGGATTCTCTGGTTATTTTCCAGCTGACCGGTGGCCTGCTGGAGGCGGAGATTGAAAAGTTCTTCACGAAGGCTGCGCACCAGAGCGGAAAGCTCCTTGGCGGACATAGCACGAAGTTCTTTGGCGGAGTTCTTATCGGACATGGTGATGAGTAGCTTTAGTGTTGAACGCCTTGACGATAGACGAAGCGGGTTGATACGCCCAGCTTGTTGGAAGCCAGCCGAAGGGCTTCACGCGCCTGGGATTCGGTCACGCCGCCTACTTCAAACAGAATGTTGCCGGGACGGACAACGGCTACCCAGCCTTCCACGGCGCCCTTACCCTTACCCATACGAGTATCCGGGGGACGGGACGTAAAGGATTTCTGCGGGAAAATGCGGATGAACACCTTACCTTTACGTTTCAGGTAACGGTTGATCGCAATACGGCAGGCTTCAATCTGGTTGTTGGTGATCCAACCGCGGTCGAGCACCTGAAGGCCGAAGTCACCAAAAGCAACATAGGTACCGCTGGTGGCATTGCCGGAACGGCTGCCGCGGTGCATCTTGCGGTGCTTCACTCTCTTGGGCATTAAAGGCATATCTTATTCCTCCTTGTGTTAAATGTGATGAACAATGTGGTAGCGGCTTTCTCAGGCGCGCGGACGGCGGGGTCCGCGGGGGCCGGACGGACGGGAATTCTGCTGGGAGACGACTTCATCTCGCTTGTTGACCCAGCACTTCACACCGATGATGCCGTACAGAGTACGGGCTTCGGCAAAGCCGTAGTCAATCGGAGTGCGGAGCGTCTGCAACGGCACCTTGCCTTCGCGGTACCATTCGGCACGGGCAATGTCAGCCCCGCCAAGACGGCCGGCGCAACGGATGCGGATACCGTCGGCCCCGCGTTCCATGGCAACCTGCACGGCGCGCTTCATGGCGCGGCGGAAGGAAACGCGGCGTTCCAGCTGGACGGCCACGTTCTCTGCAATAAGCTGGGCGTCCGTTTCAGGGGAGCGGATTTCTACAATGTCAATGTTGACTTGGGTGGAAGCGCCGCACAGGCCCTGGAGGTACTGGCGGATCTTTTCAATTTCCTCACCCTTGCGACCAATGACGAGCCCCGGACGGGCAGTATGGACGGTGATGCGGACACTGTTCCAGGCGCGTTCAATCACGATGCTGGAAACGGCGGCGGACATCAACTGTTCCTTGATGTACTTGCGCATCACCAAGTCTTCATGCAGCTTGGTGGCGTAATCCTGGCCCGTGGCGTACCACTTGGAGCGCCAGTCCTTGTTGACGGCGAGGCGGAACCCGATTGGATTTACTTTCTGACCCATGATATTAGTTCAGCTATATGTGTGTTAGATTGGTATGGCCTAGCCTTCTTGATCGGCCAGGATAACGGTGATATGGGATGTGCGCTTGCGGATCATGTTGGCGGAGCCGCGGGCGCGGGGCATCGTGCGGCGCATCGTGGGCCCTTCATCGACCATGACGGACTTGACCACCAGCGTATCAACGGACAGCTCCGCATTATTCTCGGCGTTGGCCAATGCGGACTTGAGCGTCTTGTTCAGCAGGTAGGCACCCTTCTTGGGGGTGTAGGACAGGATGTCGGTCGCCTGGGAGACGGACAAGCCTTGGATTTCTTGAGCAACATCGCGCATCTTCTTGGCGGAGATGCGGGCGTATTTGTAAACAGCTTTCACTTCCATGGGTTTTTCCTCGTAGTGCAGGTTATTATGAAGATGATTTAGTCGTTGGTTTTTACTGAGGCAGAATCTCCGACGCGCACCGGATCGGCAGGCGTCTCAAGCTTCTGAACAAGCGCGCCACATACTTCCTTGCGGACATCCGTGACTACTGCTTCTCCGATGGTTTGAGCTCCCCGGGTTAACCGAACCGGCATCCCGACTTGCATTCCTGCCGTTCTGCCGGTATTCAGCACCACCACTCCGGATTCGGAATCAATGCTGAGCACCTTGGCTTCCGCCAGGGTTCCCGCGCCATCTCGCACGGGCTGTTGCCTGTATCCCAGAACGGATTCCAGCAGGCGCAGAGAACTCTCCACAGCCGTCCTGGCGTTCGCATCTTCGGATATGGCTTGTTTCATGTAGGCAAGGATGGCTCCGGAGAGCTTGACAGACGCCTGCTCCAGCCGCTGGATGCGGTCATTAAAAGCTTCGATGTCCGCCATCGCCTGAATCAGGCGTTCCTCGCTGTTACCTAGCGCAGCGCCCCCCAAAGCTTCCAGCCTGGAACGGATGTCCACCAGCTGTGCGGCCGCCTTGTCGGCGTCGCTGCGGGCCTGGACATAGGATGCCTTGAGGGCCGCATTCTGCTTTTCGAGGCGCTCGATTCTGCGCGTCAGTGCCGCCGTATCCTCTTCCGCTCCCTGCAACGCCCCGCCCAGCCCTACCAGGGTGGTAAGAGAGTATGCAAGGATGGAAGAAGAATTCGACATGTTGATTGTTAACTTACTGATTACTTCTTACCGATACCGCCGTGCTGTTTGAAGACACGAGTCGGGGCAAATTCACCAAGCTTGTGGCCTACCATATTTTCCGTGACGTACACGGTGGCAAAGTTCTTGCCGGCGTGCACCAGGAAAGTCAGGCCAACGAAGTCAGGCGTAATCATGGATGCGCGGCTCCAGGTCTTGATCGGCTTGCGGTCGCCGGATTCAAGCTGAGCGTCGATCTTGGCGAGAAGCTTTTGACTGACAAAAGGGCCTTTTTTGAGAGAACGTCCCATGTTATATAATCCTAGTTAAAGTTATAATATATTGATTACTTGGCATTGCGGCGCTGTACGATGACGGAGTCGCTGGGCTTGCGGAGACGGCGGGTCTTCTGGCCCTTGACATGGCCCCACGGAGATTTGAGGTGCTGGCGACCGCCACCGGACTTGGATTTGCCTTCACCGCCACCGTTCGGGTGGTCGACGGGGTTCATCGTCATACCGCGCACAGTAGGACGAACACCCATCCAGCGGGTGCGGCCGGCCTTGCCGGACATTTCGTTCATGTGCTGGGTATTGCCTACCTGGCCGATCGTGCAGTAGCAATCTTCATTAAAACGGCGGATTTCACCGGAAGGCATCTTGATCAGCGCATAGCCCGCTTCACGGTTGGAAACGATGGCCTGCTGACCGGCAGCGCGGGCAACCTTGCCGCCGGAACCCGGACGGATTTCAATGTTGTGGACGGAAGTACCCAGAGGAACGTTCTTCAAGGGCATGGCATTGCCTACCTTGGGAGCAACTTTCTGGCCGCTTTCCACCTTCATGCCCACCTGCAACCCCGTGGGGGCAAGAATGTAGGATTTTTCACCATCCTTGTACTCAATCAGGGCAATGCGGCAGGTACGGTTGGGATCGTATTCGATAGTAAGAACGGTAGCGGGCACGTCAAACTTGTTGCGCTTGAAGTCCACCAGGCGATATTTGCGCTTATGGCCACCGCCAATGTGGCGGGTGGTGATGCGGCCGTTATTGTTGCGGCCGCCGGATTTCTTGAGGGGTCTGCAGAGACTCTTTTCCGGGGTAGAGGTGGTGATTTCGTCAAAGGACGGCCACACCTTGTAACGGTTAGAGGGAGTAACTGGCTTGAATGACTTGAGGGACATGATAGCTTTCCTTCCTAGTAGGGGCTTTAAACGAGATCAAGGGTTTCACCGTTGGCAAGCTTGACGTAGGCCTTTTTCCAATGAGCGGTGCGACCGGCATCAGAGCGGCGCTGGCGCTTGAGCTTGCCGTCATAGTTGGCGGTGCGCACGGATGCGACCTTCTTGCCGAAAGCGACTTCGACAGCCTTTTTGATTTCGATTTTGTTGGCGTCACGATCAACTTCAAAGACCAGCTCGCCGGTAGTTTCCTGGAGCATGGTGGCCTTTTCGCTGATGCGCACCTTCTTGATGACTTGGTAAATGTCTTTCATGGCTTCTTAAGCAGTACGGCTGGCGAGGGTTTCTAAAGCGTTGTCAACGAGAATCACTGCATCAGCATTCATGAGCTGTTCAATGTTCACTTCCGCAGCGGTCATCAGGAGAACTTCCTGGACGTTGCGGGCGGCACGGTAAGTGGTTTCGTCAAAGGAAGCTGCCACAATGAGCACCTTCTTGGCGTCCGTCAGGTCTTTGACGGCTTTGATGAAAGATTTGGTCTTGCCGTCAGCTACGGAAAATTCGGAAACGGTGCTGACCTTGGAAGCGGCAATCAGGTCACCCAGCACGCGGCGCAGAGCCAGGCGTCGGGTACTCTTGTTCACCTTCTTGCTGTAGTCGCAGGGGCGGGGACCGAAGACCACGCCGCCGCCCACAAAGATGGGGGCGCGCTTATCGCCGTGGCGGGCATTACCGGTGCCCTTCTGGCGGAAGATCTTCTTGTTATTGCCGCTGACTTCTGCGCGGGTCTTGGAATTGGCGGAACCGGTGCGGCGATTCGCCTGGTAAGCCACGATCAGGTCATGCACGGCCTGGGAGCCCTTATCACTGCCTACAACCTGGATGTTGGCGGCGGCGGCGGCTTCTAATGTAAAGGTATTTGCGGACATAGATAGGTTTTCCTATAATCAATGTGAGGTTAACTAAAGCCTTACTTCTTTTTGGCGGGGCGAATCACGAGGTAGGAACCGCGCGCGCCGGGCACAGCGCCGGAGATAAGAATGACATTATCTTCCGGACGAACGGCGACAACCTTCAGGTTCTGCACCGTGCGCTTGGCATTGCCCATCTGTCCGGGCATCTTCTGGTTCTTCCAGACGCGACCGGGGGTGGAACAACCGCCTACGCCGCCGGTACGGCGGTGCATCATGGAACCGTGGGCGGCGGGAGAGCCGTGGAAGTTGTGACGGCGCATCGCCCCTTGGAACCCTTTGCCTTTGGAAGTGCCGATCACATCAACCCACTGTCCGGCGGAAAAGAGATCCACACCGGGATCTTCAGCGCCTTCAGCAGGCAGTTCGGATGCTTCTACACGGAATTCCTTGAGGAGTTTGGTAGGCTGGATGCCCAGTTTCTTGAAGTGGCCGGCCTGAGGCTTGGCCACGCGGCTTTCCTTCTGCGCATCAAAAGCAACCTGGATAGCATTGTAGCCATCCTTGTCTTCCGTTTTAATCTGAGCGAAGGTGTTGCCCTTGACGTCAATGACGGTCACGGGCACCATAGCGCCGGATTCCTGGTCAAACAGACGGGTCATACCGACCTTTTTTCCGATAAGTCCTAGAGCCATTGTAGTGTGTCTTTCTGTTTTTTAATTACTTATCCGGGTGCCAAACTAGATGCGGATCGTGATGTCCACCCCGGCCGGAAGATTAAGCTTCTTGAGCTCATCAATCGTGCGTGCGGTCGGATCGACGATGTCGAGCAGACGCTTGTGGGTGCGGATTTCAAACTGTTCAGCCGATTTTTTGTTGACGTGAACGGAACGGTTCACAGAAAACTTTTCAATACGGGTCGGCAACGGAATCGGGCCGTGAACTTTGGCTCCGGTGCGCTTGGCGGTTTCAACGATCTCCTGGGAGGAGCGGTCGATGGCGCGGTAGTCAAATGCGCGGAGTCGAATGCGGATTTTTGGACTTTGCATGGACGTGCGGTCTATTGGTTATACTTCAAAGGTTTGTTTATTTAGCCTTCTCGCTGACAATCTGGTCAACGAGATTCTGGGGCACCTGTTCAAAGTGGGAGGGTTCCATGGAATAGGAAGCACGGCCACTGGAAAGGGTTCGGATGGCGGTGGAATAACCGAACATTTCGGACAAGGGGACCATAGCCTTCAAAATGCAGGCGTTGGCCTTGTTTTCCATGTTGCTGATCTGACCGCGGCGGCGGTTCAGGTCGCCCATGATGTCGCCCTGGTAATCGGTCGGCGTGGAAGCTTCAACGGACATGATGGGTTCCAGCATGATCGGCTTGGCTTTCTTGAAAGCGTCCTTCATGGCGAAGATGGCAGCCATTTTGAAAGCATTTTCATTGGAGTCCACTTCGTGGTAGGAACCGTCCACCACTTCAACGTGCACGTCCACCACCGGATAACCGGCGACGACGCCCGTGGTCATGGCTTCATTAAGACCGGCATAAACGGCGTTCATGTATTCTTTGGGAATGGCTCCGCCTACGATCTTGTTTTCAATGGTGAGCCCCTTGCCGCGTTCGTTCGGCTTCACATCAATGACCACATGGCCGTACTGACCGCGGCCGCCGGACTGCTTGACCAGCTTGCCGTCTCCATGGGCAGGGGCAGTAATGGTTTCGCGGTAGGCAATCTGGGGCTTGCCGATGTCGGCTTCCACCTTGAATTCACGCATCAGGCGGTCAATAATGATTTCCAGGTGAAGTTCACCCATGCCGGAAATCAGGGTCTGGCCGGTTTCTTCATCAGTCTTCACCCGGAAAGTCGGGTCTTCTTCAGACAGACGGCCCAGGGCATTGGACATTTTTTCCTGGTCAGCCTTGGTCTTGGGCTCTACCGCCATGGAAATAACGGTTTCCGGGAAGGTGGGGGGTTCCAGACAGATATCATTGTCCGGGCTGGTGATGGTGTCGCCCGTGGTCACGTTGCGCAACCCCACAATGGCGGCAATGTCACCGGAGTACACGGCATCAATATCCGTATGCTGGTCAGCCTGAATCTGAATGATGCGGCCCACGCGTTCCGTCTTGCGAGTGCGGGGATTGTACACGGTGTCACCTTTCTTGAGAACACCGGAGTACACGCGGATGAACACCAGCTTGCCGACGAATTTATCAGCCCAGAGCTTGAACGCCAGTACCATGGGCTTGGCATCGTCCGTAGCGGTGATTTCGAAGGTCTTTTCCGGATCCAGCGTGCTTTCCGCATGGGCGGGAACGGTTTCTACCGGGGAGGGGAGGTAATCCACTACGGCATCAAGCAGGAACTGGACGCCTTTGTTCTTGAAAGCGGAGCCACCGGCAACAGGCACAAATTTGTTGGCGATGGTAGCGCGGCGGATAGCCTCCTTGAGCTCTTTGGGAGTGAAAGGTTCTTCCATGAGCACCTTTTCAGCAAGCTCATCGTCCACATCAGCCACACGGCTCACGAGTTCATGGTAGGCCAGTTCAGCTTCTTCCTTGAGTTCGGCGGGAATATCCTCAATCGTGTAGGTGGAGCCCAAGCGGTCGTTATCAGCGTAAATGACAGCCTTCTGGTTCACCACGTCAATCTGGCCGCGGAGCTGGTCTTCAGCGCCGATGGGAATCAGAATGGCTGCGGCATTCGCGCCCAGCTTATTGTGGATATCGTCCAGCACGTTGTTGAAGTTGGCGCCGGTACGGTCCATCTTGTTGACGAAGCACATGCGGGGCACGCTGTACTTGGTGGCCTGGCGCCACACGGTTTCCGTCTGGGGCTGCACACCTGCCACGCCGCAGAACACCACGATGGCGCCGTCAAGCACGCGGAGGGAACGTTCCACTTCAGCGGTGAAGTCAACGTGTCCGGGAGTGTCGATAATGTTCAGCTGGAAATTTTCGCCTTCGAACACTTTGCTGATACCTTCATTCTTCACCTGCTTCCAGTTGGTGGTGACAGCGGCGGAGGTAATGGTGATACCGCGTTCGCGTTCCTGCTCCATCCAGTCGGTCGTGGTGGAACCGTCGTGGGTTTCACCAATCTTGTGAATCATGCCGGTGTAGAAAAGAATACGCTCGGACAACGTGGTTTTGCCGGCGTCAATGTGAGCGGAAATACCGATATTGCGGTAACGCTCAAGGGGAGCCTTGCGATTGGGATTATTTACGTGATCGGACATAGTGTCTGGAAAGTATCTGTAGTGATCGAAAGTGAATGATTCGGCTGACAGTCGCGGAAGGAATTACCAGCGGAAATGAGCAAAGGCGCGGTTGGCCTGAGCCATTTTATGAACGTCGTCGCGCTTGCGAACGGAAGAACCCTGATTGTTGGCGGCTTCCTTGATTTCGTTGGCGAGAGCCTTGTGCATCGGCACCCCTTTGCGGTTGCGGGCATAGTTCACAATCCAGCGCATAGCCAGGGATTCGGAACGGGCCGGATCCACTTCAAGCGGCACCTGGTAAGTGGCGCCACCGACGCGGCGGCTCTTTACTTCCACACGGGGCTTGGCATTTTCAATGGCGCGGGTGATTACTTCCAGAGGATCAATGCTGTCCGTGCCTTCATTAGCCATGTCAATAGCAGCATAAACAATACGTTCCGCAAGGGAGCGCTTGCCATCCAGCATAACCTTGCTGATCAGTTTACCAACAAGAGCGCTGTCGTAACGGGGGTCACGACGTTCGATTTTTCTATAAACGCGTTTACGGCGAGCCATAATATATAGTAGGTAAGATGTTTGGTTTACTTGGCAGCAGCCTTCGGACGCTTGGCGCCATACTTGGAGCGGCCCTGGCGGCGCTTGTCAACACCGAGGCAGTCAAGAGCGCCGCGGACGATATGGTAGCGAACACCCGGCAAGTCTTTCACACGACCGCCGCGAACAAGCACGATGGAGTGTTCCTGGAGGTTATGACCTTCGCCGCCAATATAGGCGATCACTTCTTCACCATTGGTAAGACGAACTTTAGCCACTTTACGAAGAGCCGAGTTCGGCTTTTTGGGCGTACGGGTCATCACCTGGAGACAAACACCGCGGCGTTGCGGGCAGCTATGAAGAGCGCGTGATTTGGACTTCTCTTCCGGAGTAATACGTCCCTTGCGGACGAGCTGATTAATGGTCGGCATGTTTTCCTGCTTTGGTTGTGGTTCGTCGGTCTGATCCGATATTCAAGGCGAACATTCCTTTTTATAAGCAGGAAGCGCGCCTTTTTTCCGGAGGCAAACCCGATAGAAAACGTATTTCTTGTGCCTTTCGGCACGTTTGGGGACGGCCAATATAACGTGATTTTATATCATGACAAGTCTTTTATTCATCTTTTCCTAAATATTTTACCCGTGCCATTTTCCCCGCTCCTTTCAAAACTCCATTCCGGGCTCCCATGGGCCTTTTTCCTCCCTGTCCGGCAGTTCTCCAACTATGGAGGATGAAACAAAAAAATATTCTTCACATGCAAAAACCATTTCTTCATGTCCGGCATGTTACCGCAGAAAAAATGCATGAAGAGCCGGAGAGACACGAAAAAAACACGCTTGCCATCAGAATTCACGGAAAATTTTTTTTCATCAAAAACAGCAGCCGGGCCATTCATTGCCCATCCGCCTGCTTTCCCATTTTGACCTCTCCGGAAAGCATGACATAAAAAAAGTCCGTTTCCGGAACGAATCCGGAAACGGACTTCATCCATAAACTCAGCAGGCCGTTATTTCACAGGAGTCACCAGGGAATGTCCGGACATTTCGGCAGGCTGTTTCAACCCCATCAGACTCAGCAGCGTGGGAGCGACATCCGCCAGAATGCCATCGGAAAGAGTTACCTGATCCTTGTCGGCCGCCACGTAAATGAGATCCACAAGGTTGGTCGTGTGGGCTGTATTCGGGGAACCATCTTCATTGCGCATGTGTTCGGCATTGCCGTGGTCCGCCGTAATAAGCAGCTTGCCACCAAGTTCCAACACCTTCTTCACGCATTTTTCCAAAGCGCTGTCCACCGCTTCGCAGGCGGCAATGCCGGCTTCCACAAATCCGGTATGGCCCACCATGTCTCCATTGGCGAAATTCATGATGACCACATCGTACTTGTCCACAGCGTCCACAAACTTATCCGCCACTTCCGCCGCGCTCATCTGGGGCTTCAGGTCATAAGTGGCCACTTCCCGGGGGGAAGGAACAAGAATGCGGTCTTCTCCGGGGAACTGGGTCTCCACACCTCCGTTAAAGAAGAAAGTAACGTGGGCGTACTTTTCCGTTTCCGCTATGCGGAGCTGGGTTTTCCCGGCTTCCGACACAATCTGCCCGAAAATATTGTTCAACTGTTCCTGTTCAAAAACAATGGGAGAGGGATACTTGGCATCGTATTCCGTCAACGTCACATAGTGCACTTTAGGCGTCACTTCACGGTCAAAGCCGTCAAATTCGGGATAAAGGAAAGCGTCGCTCATCTGCCGGGCGCGGTCCGCACGGAAATTGAAGAAGAACACCACGTCGTTATCCCGCACGCGCTGTTCGTTGCCATAAGCAAAAATGCCGGGCTTCAGGAACTCATCCGTCTCACCCTTCGCATAACACTGCTCCACATATTCGGCAGGGGAGCAGGAACACTGCTCGCCGCGTCCCAGCACGATGGCATCCCATGCCAGCTTGTTGCGGTCCCAGCGCTTGTCCCGGTCCATCGCATAGAAACGGCCGACGACCGTGGCAATTTTGGCGCCGTACGGCCTGACGGCTTCCTCCAGCTGGCGAACAAAACCGGCACCGCTGGTCGGGGAACAATCGCGGCCGTCCGTAATGGCATGAATGCAGATATCACGGACACCCGCTTCATAAGCATATTTGACGATGCCGATCAAATGATTGATATGGCTGTGCACGCCGCCGTCGCTCACCAGGCCGAGCAGGTGCAGTCGGGAAGAAGCGGCCTGGGAAAAAGCGGTCTTCAACACGGAGTTTTCCCCCATGGAACCATCTTTGATGGCATTATCCACCCTGCAGAGATCCTGAAAAACCACGCGGCCCGCGCCCAGGTTCAAATGCCCTACTTCGGAGTTGCCCATCTGACCGTCCGGAAGGCCCACATCCTCCCCGGAAGCGCCCAGCAGGCTGTGGGGATAGTTGGCAAGGAGGTAATCAGTAAAAGGGGTATCAGCCAGAACAGTGGCGTCACCGTACTCTTTCGCGACATCAGGCCCCAACGGATTGCGGCCCCAGCCGTCGCGAATAACAAGAACGACAGGCTTTTTAGAAGACATGGGCTTTATTTACAGGCATCCCCTCCTTTTGAAAAGCCTGAAATCAGGCATTCCCTCTCCGATTCCGAAATTGCCTGAGGTTTGCCTCCCTTTCCCACGCGAACGACCACATATCTTCCCTTCATCACCGGACGCCCGGAATGAAACACAGCAAATTTCCATTCCAGAGAACTGGTTCCCACCGTTCCCAGACTTAATTCAATGCTCAGCCAATCGCCCAGTCCTGCAGCCCCGGAATAATCCGCCTCCACATGCACGCGGGGCCAGCCGCAGTCAGGGGAAAGAATTTCCACCTCCCGGGAACGCAGATACTCGTGTTCCACTTCCTCCACCAAACAAAGCAGGCGGGAGAAGTGGGCCACCCCAGAAGCGTCCGTATCATGAAAAGCTATCTGGCGCGTTCTGACAAAGGGAATGCAGGAAAAATCTTCAGGCATGCCGCCATCCTGCCTCTTCCCCCGGAATCATGTCCAGCCGCAAATGCGCGACAATATGTCACATCAGCTTGATTTGTGACATGCCGCTCTTTATATATAAGAGCGAGCCGCACGGGAACGGAACCGCCGCCATGAAAAAAGACACCATTGACAAGCTGATCGGCCGCATTGACCACATCAAAGAGGAGGATCTCCAGCGCTTTTTTGTCAAGCTGGCGGAACAGCAGGGTTTTTTCCAGCAGGTATTTGAAGCTATTCAGGAAGGCCTGATCCTGCTGGATAACAAGGGGAAAATTCTGTTCGTCAACAAGGCTGCCCTTAAACTTTTTGACAAGGAACGCGGGCAAATAACCCCGGATGACTTCTGTATTTTCCTGGGCAGGGACTGCTCATGGGACACGATTCAGCAGAGCCAGACCGCCGTCTCCCGGGACACGGAAATCTTTTACCCGGAACACAGATTCCTGAACATCTTCATTTCCCCCATCGGCAGCAAAAACCAAGGCCACCTGGTCCTGATACGGGATGAAACGCCCCGACATAAAAAAAATGCGGAAAATATTGAGGCAGAACGTCTGAATGCCTTGACACTACTGGCCGCAGGAGTGGCCCATGAAATAGGCAACCCCCTCAATTCCATAGGCCTCCATCTCCAGCTCCTGGCCAGGAAGGCAAAGCAGCTTCCTCCAAAGTACCGGACGGACATGGAGGAACTGCTAAAAACAGCGGAGAGCGAAACCACGCGGCTGGACGTTATCCTGAAGCAATTCCTCCAGGCAATCCGCCCCACCAGGCCCATCCGGGAACCCTACAACATTGAAACCATCCTCATGGAAGTGCTGAAACTGCTGGAACCGGAAATCCAGCAGCGCGGCATCCAGATCAACACGGACCTCCAGCCCAGTCTTCCCATCCTCAGCCTGGACCCCGTCCAAATCAAGCAGGTCTTTTACAACCTGATCAAGAACGCCTACCAGTCCATTCCTCCGGAGGGAGGCACCATTCTGCTCAAAAGCGGTTATACGGATGACAGCGTATTCGTCACGGTGGCGGATACCGGCTGCGGTATTTCACCGGAGGTCATGGGCAGTATTTACGAACCTTTCCTGACCACCAAGTCCACCGGCTCCGGACTGGGGCTGCTTATCGTTCGCCGCATCGTGAAGGAGCACGGCGGGTCCATCACCCTGGCCAGCCAGCCGGGTCAGGGCACCACCATCACGGTCTTCCTGCCGCGCGTAGAACGCACCATCAGGCTCCTGCCCCCCTCCATTCCATCATGAAGATGCCTGTCTTGCTGATCGTAGATGATGAAAAACCCACGCGCGACGCTCTGCGCATGGGGTTTCAGGATGATTATGAAGTGTACACCGCCGCCAATCTTTCCCAGGCTTCCTCCCTCCTGCGGGAAGAATCTCCGGACCTGGTCCTGACGGATCTGAGACTGGGCGGGGAAAGCGGTATGGACGTGCTGAAAGCCGCCGCCACCCTGCCCCACCCACCGCAAAGCATCATGATGACTGCCTACGGCTCCGTGGATGCCGCCGTAGCAGCCATGAAACAGGGCGCGTACGACTTCGTCACCAAACCCCTGAATCTGGATGCGGTGGAACTGGTGCTTAAACGCGCACTCCATACCCGCAACCTGGAAACGGCCAACCAGGAACTCACTACCCGCATCCAGGCGGACTCCGGCCTGCAAAAACTGCTGGGCAGATCCGCCGCCATGGAACGCGTATTCTCCATCATTCGCCAGGTGGCCCCCAGCAAAACGACCGTGCTGATCGAGGGGGAAAGCGGCACCGGGAAAGAACTCGTAGCCCAGGCCATCCATTCTCTCTCCGGAAGGCCGGAGAATAAATTCGTGGCCGTCAACTGTGCTGCCCTTTCCCCCCAATTATTGGAAAGCGAGTTATTCGGCCATGAAAAAGGCTCCTTTACCGGAGCCGGACAACGTCGAATCGGCCGCTTTGAGCAGGCGGACGGCGGCACCATCTTTCTGGATGAAATCGGGGAAATAGACGCCGGCACGCAAGTCCGGCTGCTGAGGGTGCTGTCTGAACGGACCATTGAACGCGTAGGCTCCAATGCATCCATTCCCGTCAATGTGCGTGTTATCGCGGCTACCAACAAATCATTGAAAAAGCTCGTGCAGGAAGGAAAATTCCGGGAAGACCTCTACTTCCGCCTCAATGTGGTGCATATCCAGATGCCCCCCCTCCGGGACCGCCGTGAAGACATCCCCCTGCTTGCCACCGCCTTTCTGAAAGAATTCGCCAGGGAAAACAATAAGGAATTCAAGCCCCTCTCCCGGGACGCCCTTGAAGCCGTCCGGAATTACCCATGGCCGGGAAACGTTCGTGAACTTCGCACGGCCATGGAACACGGCGTCGTCATGAGCAATTCCGCCAGCATAGGCCTCCACCATCTTCCCCCGCAACTGCAGGATACTTCTCCGGAAACCATTCCACAGAAACGGCCGGAGGACAATGTACCCAACACGCAGAATGGGCTTGTCCCGGCCGGGGTTTTGAATTTATCCTTGCTGGAACGGAATGCCATCCAACAAGCGCTGGCCCAGTCAAACGGCAACAAAACGGCAGCGGCCCACCTGCTGGGCATCAGCCGGCGCACTCTTCAACGCAAACTACAAGATATCCTCCATTCATGAATGAGCCCTCCTCGGCATCCCGCACCCCTTTTATCCTTATCCTGCTGCTGGCAATCACGGGGGTGCAGTACTTCTTCAACTTTAACGGCCTGGGCACCGATGCCGCCATGGACCACGCCCAAATCGCCCGCAACGTGGCCAGGGGCCAAGGGATGGCCACCAACTGGCTGAGGCCCATCCAAATGGTCTCCGGAAGTACCCGCGCCGGCCTCAACCCTTTTCTTTCGGACGCCCAGATACACGAACAGGAAGCCATTCGGGCCGGACAAGGCGAAACCCTCGTCAATCCGGAAAAATTCAATCCCTATGCCCTCCGGGACACACGCAACGCTCCTCTGAACATTCTGGTGGAGGCAGCCGTCTTCAAGATGGCCGGCGTTCACAAATTTGACCTGTGGAGCATGACGGGCTCATCCATGATTTACCTGCCTGACCGAATTGTGGCGGGCATTTCCTGCATGTTTTTCATCCTGTCCGTCCTGAGCTGCTATTACATCCTCCTCCGGATGTTTGACGTCACCATCGCCTGCTTCACCTGCCTGACGATGATACTCAGCAATCTTTTCCTGCAATACGCTACCAGCGGCCTCCCGCAGATGATGATGCTCTTTTTCTTTGCCTGGGGCATCCACTTTTTGTACACGGCCCTGCAAAACAAGGAGGGAAACCGTGCATTCCTGCTGCCTCTCATTGGCAGCTCCATCTGTTTCTCATGCGTCTGCCTCACAGGATGGATCGGGCTGTGGCCCATGGCCGGTTTTCTGATTTTTGCAGGCATCCGGTTCAAACCGCACGGATTGTACTGCATTCCCGGCATTATCATTCTCCTTCTATTCCTCGCCTACCCCATTTACATCAACCGCTCCCTCAGCGGAGGCTTCTTTGGAACGGCTTATTACACCATTTTCACGGGGCTGACCGGCAATGAAGAAATAGCGATGAATGCTCTGGTTTCCGGAAGCATTCCCATCGCTGCCCAAAAAGTCGTCACTTCCATCATCAACAACATTCTGACACAGGGTGACATTCTCTACGAAAACCTCGGCAATCTTCCCCTGGCCATGGTATTTCTGCTGGCCCTCCTGCATAAATTCAAACGTCCGGAAGTCAACCAGTCCAAATGGGGCATTTTTGCCATGTGGGTCCCTGCCGTCATCGGCATGGCCATTTATACCTCCAATAAAACCGGTATTTCCTTAGGGCAGATTCAAATTCTCTTCGCTCCCTTTTTCACGGCCTACGGCACAGCATTTGTCCTCAACCTGATTGCCAGGCATTCCAACAAAGAGCTAATCTCCATCCTTCGGGGAGGCGTTCTGCTGCTCTCCCTGCTCATCACTTCCCTTCCGCTTCTGCTCAACCTTCCTCATATTGTGCGGGTGGGCATCCTGACGGCCGGCCGCGGTATTCCGGCATGGCCTCCCTACTATCCTCAGGGCCTTAACCGGGATCTTCGCTCCCAGACGGCGGAAAAGGATTTCATTCTCACGGACCAGCCGTCCGCTGTTGGCTGGTATGCAGACAGGAAGGCCATTGGAATCCCCAAAATGGTGGAACAATTCATGGTGCTGGAACGCATTCTGAAATTCCACGGCGGCAAGGTGGGCAGCATCCTGGTGACTCCCTCTTCCACATCAAAAATGAACCTCCGCACTATTGCCTCCACCTATGGAGAATTCACCCCCCTCGTTCTGGAAGGCACGGTTCTGTTCCAAACCAAGGATAAAAATCCCGTGTACCTTTTTGACCACAGCCAGGCGCTTGCTCCTCTGGCGCAGCGCTTCGGAACCCCTGACTCCCGCCAATTCATTCAGGGGGCGGAGATGATTCTTTACAAAGACCTTCAGGAGACCGCCCCCCAACCTTAATTCCCATATGGCCAAACAACGGAAAAACGCTCCAGGATTTGAAGAATCCGTAGCTCGCCTGGAAGAAATCATACGCCTGACGGAAGCCCCCGTCACCGAGCTGGAAGACATGATAGCCCTGGTGGAAGAAGGCAATAAGCTCATCCGTCACTGCCGCAGCATCCTTCATGACGCAGAACTGCGCATTCAAACTCTCAGCAACCCGGAAACCGCTCAGGATAAAACGGATACTGATGAACCAGACAGCAATGAATTCTCCCTCACCTGAACTTCCGGAGCTGCTGGCAAGCATCCGCAGCCATTCAGATCTGATGAAACTCCCTGAGTCGGAACTGCCCAGGCTTGCGGAAGAAATCCGGAATACTCTCATTCACTCCCTTTCCCTCACCGGAGGGCATCTGGGCCCCAACCTGGGCGTGGTAGAACTGAGCATTGCCCTTCACCGCGTCTTTGAAACGCCGCGGGATAAAATCATCTTTGACGTCTCCCACCAGGCGTATGTCCATAAAATGCTGACGGGGCGCGCACCCCTGATCCATACCATCCGCCAGCATGGGGGGCTTTCCGGATTTGCCAAAATGTCCGAATCCCCTCATGACTCCTACGGAGCGGGACATGCGGGCACGGCGCTTTCCGCTGCCCTGGGCATGTGCGCGGCCAGGGATCTGAAAGGAGAAGACTACCATGTAGTGGCCGTAGCCGGAGATGCGGCATTCACCTGCGGCACCACTCTGGAGGCGCTGAACAATATCAGCCAGACCACCAAACGGTACATCACCATTCTGAATGACAATGAATGGGCCATCGACAAAAACGTAGGAGCGCTGGCAAAATACTTCAACTCCCTGCAAACCTCGGAAACGTTTTCCTGGTTAAGGGATAAAACGGCCTCCTTCATTGAAAAGCTGGGCGGCACGCAGGCCAGAGACTTTGCTTTCAAGCTGGAAGGCACCACCAAAAACCTTATCTTTCCATCCCTGCTGTTCAACAAATTCGGGCTGCGCTATTTCGGCCCCCTGGACGGGCACGACATTCCCACCCTGATACGCACCCTTGCCTACATCAAGGAGCTCAACGAACCCGTTATTCTTCATGTAGTCACCCAGAAGGGCAAGGGCTACCAGCCCGCTCTGGACAATCCCACCAAATTCCACGGCCTGGGTTCCTATTGCGTGAGGGACGGGGAAACGCAGGCCGCACCCACTCCCACATTCTCCCATATCTTCGGCTCCACGCTGGTAGAAATGGCGCGCGAGGACGAATCCATCACAGCCATCACGGCAGCCATGGCCAGCGGCACCAAGCTGGATTTATTTAAAGAAGCCTTTCCCAAACGCTATTTTGACGTAGGAATCGCGGAAGAGCACGGAGCCCTCTTCGCCTGCGGGCTGGCGGCGCAGGGCATGAAACCCTACATCGCCATTTATTCCACTTTCATGCAGCGTTGCATTGACATGATTCAACATGACGCCGCGTTGCAAAGACTGCCCGTGCGCTTCTGCATGGATCGCGCTGGGCTGTCCCCGGACGACGGCCCCACGCACCACGGGCTGTTCGACATTGCCATGATTCGCAGTATCCCGAACATTGTCTTCATGCAGCCCAAGGATGAAGCCGAATTCGTCCACATGCTCCGCACCATGAACCATTACCAGAACGGCCCCACCGTTATTCGCTATCCCAGGGGGTGCGGCGCCGGAGCCCCCGTCCCCGCCAAAGCGGAAATCCTCCCTATCGGCAAGGCGGAAGTACTTCAGACGGGGCAGGACGTAACCCTCATCTCCCTGGGCACCATGATCGGCACTGCCCGGGAAACCGCCTCTCTGCTGGAAGCCCGCGGCTACACCGTCACCCTGATCAATGCCCGTTTCATCAAACCTCTGGATGATGAATGCATCCGCCGTCATGCAGAACGAAGCAGGGTAGTCTGCACCTTCGAAGACCACTCCATCAGCGGCGGCTTCAACTCCGCCGTTCTTGAATCCCTGGAGGCTGAAAATATCAAGACGCCCGTGGAAGCCATCGCATGGCCGGATCAATTCATTGAACATGGTTCGGAATCCATCCTCAGAAAAAAATATGGACTCACGGCGGAAGCCGCGCTACAAAAAATCATTCCCCACCTGAACTCCTGATCTATTCATGAAAACACGCTCTTTTCTGCTGGCGGCCCTTGCGCTCGCCTTTCTTCCCGCCTCCGCGCAGCAGTCCTTTCCGGCCTCCCCCTCCCCTGCCTGGATTCAGGAATTCAACAACCTGCCGGAAACAACCAGAAAAAACTATATAGGCCAATTCCGCAAAGCGGAACAGCTCTTTGCCCAGAAAAGGATCATGGAATGTCTTTTCTCCCTCATGGAGCTGGAAAAACTTTATACCGGAAATCCGGGCTTATACAACCTCCGCGGCGCATGCTACATTGAAATCCGCAATACTGCAAAAGCCCTGGAAAATTTTGAAAAAGCCCAGAAACTGGATCCCTCCAACCTCACCATCCAGTTCAACCTGGCGGAAGCGCATTACGTCAATCATGACTATTCCAGGGCTTTGAAAGCTTTCACGGAACTTCTTCCCTCCTTCAAGGGCAACCCCGGCATGACGCCCCTGCTGCAATTCAAGCGCTATATCTGCGCCCGCAAACTGGATGACCGTCCTCTTGCCGCGGAACTGGAAAAGCTGTATGGTCCGATGGATGATACGCCATACTACTACTGCACCCAAGCCATCCTCAAACTGATGGAAGGGGACAAGGAGACCGCCCAGGAACAGCTCCTTTCCGCCATTCGCATCTACAGAGGCACCAGTGCCATCCAGGCCTTTACGGACGCCATGACGGAGGCCGGCATCCTGCCCTCCCCCTACGGGCAAACCGTCCCAACCGAACAGCCGGTAAAAACCGGACTGGAAAAACGCCGTTAATGAATGCGGAAGCGACGGTTCTGAAGCTCTACCCCCTGGGAGAAAACGGCCTGATTGTCGTCTGGTGCACGGAGGAAGGTCTTATCAGAACGGCGGCAAAAAGCGCCAGAAAACCCGGCAGCCCCTTTGCCGGACGTCTGGACATTTTCTACCAGTGCCACATGCAGTGGACGCAATCAAAGAAAGGGGATCTGCACTCCCTGACTTCCGCAGACCTGCTTTCCCCACGCCTGGCCCTCCGGAAAAGCTACCTCCGGCTTAGTGCCGCGGGCTATTTCGCGCGCCTGTTTCTCCAAATGCTGGAACCGGACACGCCTATTCCGGAATTTTACGACTTGCTGCAGAGGGCCTACACCTATCTGGAAAGCAATGACCCCACGCTCCGCGCCGTCCTGCACTTCGAAGAGGAACTTGCCCGGCTGCATGGAATAGCCCATCCAGGCATCCCGGCGCATGTCATTCTGAAATCACACTTCGGCAGGCTTCCCGCACAGCGGGAAAAACTGCTCGGAAGCCTGGAACAAAAAGAAAGCTGAACAACAAGCCGGTCCTGTTTCCATCAGTTGCAAGGAAGAATCATCCCCCGCTCAACACACCCTTCCTCCGGGACAGGCTGCGTATTGCTTCATGCGCGAGATTGACTTGTCCGCAGCCTTCAGGCAAAATACCCGGCACGGTTTTACTGCATGAAGATCCTTGACAGATACATTGCCCGCCAGCTGCTGGGTGTCACGGCCCTGGGGGTAATGGCCCTGAGCGCCCTGCTCCTTCTGGGCAACCTGTTCAAGGAACTGCGCCCCCTCCTGGTGGAAAACAAAGCTCCCATCAGCATCGTTCTGGAATTCATCTTCCAGGTCATCCCCTTTTCACTGATGTTCTCCATTCCATGGGGATTCCTGACAGCCGTTCTTCTGGTGTACGGCCGTCTGGCCTCGGACAACGAACTCACCTCCATGCGCATGTCCGGCATGAGCCTGTGGCGTCTGAGCGCCCCCGCCATCGCCATAGGCATCGCCCTTTCCGGCCTTTGCTACTGGATTAACATAGATATCGCACCTCGTGCCAAGCAATCCATTTCCGAGCTGCTCATCAAAGCCGCTTCCATCAACCCGAAAGGGCTTCTCAATGAAGGCCAGGCCATTACCAAATTCGACAACCTGGAAATCTACATCGACAAACGCGTGGACGACGTCATCCACGGCATGCACATCTACCAGAAAGCGGACGAAAAATCCCCGGCCGTGGCCATGCACTCGGAACGCGTCACCATGGACTTCTCTCCCGAGAAAAAAATTCTCACCCTGCATCTCATTAATCCCCTCATCACCACGCAGGAAAAAGGTTCCATCTCCCAAAGCGTGACCATGGACGAGATGCCCCTGAGCATCAATCTGGACAAATCCCGCTCCCGTCGCATCAAGGCCAACCGCTTCACCAACCGGGAAATCCGGGAAGCTCTGGACACGCCCGGCTATCTGGATAAAAAACAGACCACGGAATTCTCCACGGAACTGCCCAGGCGTGCCTCATTCTCCCTGGCCTGCATCGTTTTTGCCCTCATCGGCGTGCCACTGGCCATCAACACCCGCAGAAAAGACACCTCCACGGGATTTGCCCTGGGCATCCTGATCGCCTCACTTTACTTTTTAGCTCTGATCTTTGCGGACTTGTCCCGGAAAAGCGATACGATGCTCCCCTATATTCTGCTGTGGCTTCCCAACATCATCACGGTTGCCGTGGCGCTGCACCTCCACAAACGGGCCAGGCACAAGGGATAAGCCCTCGGCGGAAGCCCTTCCCGTTGGCGTGGAATTAGCTTTCACAGCATGGGAGCTTCGGGTAACATAGTGTGCATGCAGCACGTCCCCACCATCGCCATCGTAGGCAGGCCCAATGTCGGGAAATCCGCCATTTTCAACAGAATGGCAGGCAGGCGCATCGCCATCGTGCACGATGAACCCGGCGTCACCCGCGACCGCCTCTCCGCACCCTGCAAGATTACGGACCGAGCCTGTAAAATCATGGACACGGGCGGTATCGGCGCGCGCCTGAGCGACGGCTTTGCGGAACAGGTGGAGGCAGAGGCGGACATTGCCATAAAAACGGCGGATCTTATCCTCTTCGTGCTGGACTGCCGGGATCACCTTACCCCTATTGACCAGAGCATTGCGGACCATCTCCGTAAATCGGACATTCCCGTCATCCTCCTTCTTAACAAAGCCGACCATGAAAAGCAGGATCTGAATCTGGGCGAATTTGCCGGACTGGGTTTTGACGACCATATCTTTCTCTCTGCCGCCCACGGCAGAGGATTTTCCGAATTGGCCTCCCGGCTGGACGGTTTTCTCAAACAGAAAGGGGCTCCGCTGAAAGAAGATCTGGAGGAAGAACCGGAAAACGGAGAAGAAACGGCCCTCCCCATCAAAGTAGCCGTAGTGGGACGCCCCAACGCAGGCAAATCCTCCCTGGTCAACGCCATCCTCCGGGACAGGCGCACCATTGTCTCCAATGTGGCGGGCACCACCCGTGACGCCATTGACATCCCCTACCTGCACGACGGCCAGCCCTACGTGCTGATTGACACCGCCGGCATGCGCCCCCGCTCCCGGCGTGACACCTCCGTAGAAGTTTTCTCCGCCATGCGCAGCGAAAAAGCCATCCGCCGGGCGGATATCTGCCTGCTGGTCATTGACATCGCGGCGGGCATCACACAGCAGGACCGCCGCATTGCCGGCATCATTGCGGAGGAAGGAAAACCCTGTATCATCATCGTCAACAAATTCGACCTCTTCCATCCGAATGCCTCCCGCAAGGACCGCATGGCGGAGGTGGAGGAACAGGTGCGCAGAGAACTTTTCTTCATCAGCTATGCTCCTTTCATCGCCACCTCCGCAAAAAAAGCGGAAGGTGTGGAAATCATCTTCAAAGTCATCACGCGCATTCGCCGGGAATCCCATAACCTGCCCACTACCGGACAGCTCAACCGCCTGATCCAGCTAGCCCAGCAGATGAATCCCCCCGGCGCCGCCAGCGGTTCTGCCAGAAGGTTGAAAATATATTACGCCACCACAGCGGTGGATCCCAAGTACAATACTATTCCCGTCCCTCGCTACGTTCTTTTTGTCAATGACAAAAGCCTGCTCACGGACAGCTATTCCCAATACCTGCGCAACAAAATAAGGGAAGCCTACCCCGCTCCCGGCATTCCGGTCATCTTCTCCGCCCGTTCACGCGTGCGCAACGACTGATCATCCCTTCTTCTCCACATGCTCTCCGTCAGGAACCTCAGCGCCTCTTTCCACACCAGAAACGGCATCGTCCGGGCGGTAAGGAACGTTTCTTTTGACGTGGCCCCGGGAAAAACGCTTGGCATCGTGGGTGAATCCGGATCCGGAAAATCCGTCACCTGCTATTCCATGATGGGGCTCATTCCGATGCCGCCGGGCCGCATTGAAAGCGGTTCCGCCATGCTGGACGGCATGGATCTGCTCCGTTGCCCGGAAAAGGAACTCCGTGCCATCCGCGGCAAACGCATCTCCATGATCTTCCAGGACCCCATGACCTCCCTCAACCCGTACCTGACCATCGGGGAACAGGTTGCGGAACCCCTTGTCATTCACGAAGGGGCCGGCAAAAAAGAAGCGCGGGCACGCGCGCTGGAACAGCTTGCCCTGGCAGGCATACCGGATGCGGAACAGCGGATGGACGCATACCCCCACCAATTCTCCGGCGGCATGCGCCAGCGCGTGATGATTGCCATGGCCCTCATCACCAGGCCGGAAATACTCATCGCGGATGAACCCACCACCGCCCTTGACGTTACTGTCCAGAAACAGGTGCTGGACCTCATCAGAAAACTTCAGCAGGACATGGGCACCTCCGTCATCCTCATCACGCATGACCTCGGCGTGGTGCGCCAATATGCGGACCGCATCAACGTCATGTACGCAGGCCGCATTGTGGAAAGCGCTCCGGCGAAAGAACTTCTGGAACATCCCCGGCATGCCTACACCAGAGCCCTGATGAAATCCATTCCCGGCCTGCATGCGAAAGGCACCCCCCTCTATACCATTCCCGGACTGCCTCCCAACATGACTCAGGAGCCCTGCGGATGCAGCTTCCGCCCCAGAAACACCCTCGGAAACCCGGCGCTCTGCCTCACGGACCGGGAACCGGAGCTGGTGGAAATATCTCCGGGGCACTCAGTCCAGAACTGTCCGGGCTGTCTGGCTTAGTTTCCTTTCCTGTTTGCTCGCAGGTAATGCTGCGTACAGGAAAATCCTTTTAACTAAATTGATTACCGCACAATTCTTCCAGAATGCCGTAGAAACGGCCCACATGCACTCCATCCACCAGCACATGGTTCGCCTGAATGGCCACGGGCATCACCATCCTGCCGGAAGCATCCGCCTCCACCTTCCCCCAATGGATGAGGGGAAAGTATTGATCCCGGAACACCCTGTAGGCGCTGGCCACCTGTGTGAACGGAATCCACGGCAGGCAGCTGAATACGGCAATATCCGCCCTGTGGCACGGATTCGCCTGGGCGGGAGCAAGTTTGGCCGCCTGGACAAGAGGGACGGCATGTTCCAGGAAATCAGCCAGCTCCATCCGGTATTCCACTAAAATCTGAGTGAATTCTCCATCCGCAGCCAGCACCGGAACCAGGGCATTTACGGACTCATACTCCCACACCTCCCCTTCTTCCACCCGCTGGCGCAACTGGGGCACCCTGTTCAACGCCTTCAACAGCACAAACAGGCACAAAATGAAAAAGGAAATCCCCTCCTGTTTCGCATAACGGTACAGGGCATCCACCCGAACCGGAGACGTAATGGAAAACGAAGGGCAGTCAAACGTCCGGAAATACTCATAATGAGACCTTCGAGGCCAGGAAGCGATTTCTATTTTCTTTTTCATGCACTTTTTTCTATTCAGGGAAGGCGCCCCGTACACGTTTTTGCTCCGGAAGCAAAATACTGAACAGGACGGGAGCAGTCAAGGCGGCGATGCCCGTAAATATTCCCCCACACACAGGATGCCAGCAAAAAGACATCGCCAGAAACTTTCCCTGAAAAAGGCAAATCAGGAGGGAGATCCACACCGGCTACTCTATCGCCAGCCAGCCCCAATCCACCCGGCATAGCGTACTTCCCGAACCAAAAATCGATATCGACCGGCCCCATTCAATTCCCCATCCGGCGTATGGTAATAATAACGTTTCACTCCTGACTGCCCCTTACCCCTCGCGAACGGAAAGCAAATCCGTCACGGACGCATGCTTCATGCGCCACGCAGGCAGAAGACACGCCAAGGATGAGAGGGCAAGCACCAAAAGCACGGCATAGGCCAGATGCGCCCAGGGCATCGTAATAGGAGGAGTAACAATGCCGAAGTGGTAACCGTATTCCAGAATCTGAATGGAACACCAGGCGCCCAGCACTCCCAGCGCAAGACTCATGACAACAGCGCACAGGGAAACCATCAGCGTTTCCGCCCAGAGCATCCGCATTACCATGCCGCCCGGCACGCCCACCGCACGCATCAATCCGAATTCCCGGCGGCGGGACTGCACGGAAGCCAGCACAGTATTGAGCACGGCCAGAACGGCGATCACCATCATGATGATGGGAAGCTTGCTCATCGTAAAAATCACATCATCCCCGCGGCTGGTAACGCTCCCCCCCAGGCTTTCCCTGGTCAGGGCCTTCACCAGAGGCTTGGCGCCTTCCCCTCCGTTCTCCTGCTGCCTCACCTTCATCAGGGCATATTCCCCCAGATCATTCTGAAGTTCCACATTACTAATCCCAGGAGCGGTATCCCCCCAGATGAACTGGAATCCCTGATGCGCGTATTCCTCTTTGAGCCAGCGTTCATCAGCAATCGCCAAAGCGGCAACAAAGCCCCCCCGGCGCACGCGCATTCCACTGGTCTTGGTCAACCAGTGCCAGCCGGGGAAGGAAACTACTCCCGCCACCTTCCAGGGTTCTCCCTGCACGGCGCCCCCCCTGCCCCGGCCGCGAATACCGGCAGATGGCTCATTTCCGGAACGGAGTCCCCGGGAAGACGGATTAACCAGCATCAAGTCATCCCCGACCTTCAGGCCCACCGTCCGCGCAAACGTATCCGGAATCAGTAGAGAACGGGTGGATTCCAGCATGGCATAAGCTTCCTGCGGGTTTCCGGAAACAAACACGGGCCTGAACAGGGGATGGCTCCCCCCGGCCATCTTCGCCACGGGAATGCCGGCTAACACGATGGAACGGTTGCGCATCCCGGAAAAACCGGGGGTCTTCATCTGTGACGGAGCAATATCCGGCTCATCCACATAGATGGGATACATTCGGGAATTCCGCAGGCTGGGGCGCGCCATCAGCTCCGGAACATCCGCAGATTTGAACTCCGTATGCAGGAAGGAAACCAAGGTTCCGGGCGTAGACGTATCAGGGGAGAAGGGAACCAGCATGGAATAGCCCCATGTCTGCACCCCCACAAAGAGAGACAGTCCCACAGACATGGATACGGCAGTTCCCACGGAACGGCTGAGGTTGCGGCTGAGCTGCATGTTCAGGAAAGAATGCGGAACGCGCAGCAGAAATCCGGTAATCCATGCCCCGGCCCACTCCGTCACGCGTACGAAGGAGGGAGCCAAAAACAGCGCCCCGGCTACCAGGCCGGGGTAACCCAGCCAGAAAAATATCCATTTGCGCGTTTCTACCTCCAGGCCCGGCAACAACAAGGCCGTAGGCTGAAGACACACGCATGCGAGCCCCGCCACGACAGACCACACAGGGACACGGCTCACCTTCCCGATGAATCCGGAGGAAGGAACAGCCGCTTCCAGCGGAGACTGGCGGGAAGCGCGCCACGCAGGAATGATGGAAGCCAGCAAGGCTCCCCCCACAGCGCATACGGAGGCGGTCAATATGGTGGACCAGGTCAGAACGGGGACAGAGGCAGAACCTTCCTCCAGCAGGTACACCAGGAATAAGCCGGCGGCCAGCCCTCCCAGCAATGCCGGAATGCACAGAAAAATCCCCTCTCCCGCAATCAGCAGAGCAATCTGCATGCGCCCCAGCCCCAGGGCACGCATCAGGGCAAGTCTGCGGGCACGTTCGCTGACGCCAATGCTCAACGTTGTGAAAATAATGAAAATACAGGAAAACAGGACAAGCCAGACGGACATTTCCGCGCTATCTTTCTGTGAACGGACGGACCGGTCGCTGGAAAGCCGCCGGATGATGGAATCCGTATCCGCCACCGCAGCAGAGGCCTGAACCAGCTCCTGCCGGAAATTCTCCGCAAATTCCTTTTTGTCCACCCCTTCCTTGAGCTGAACATAAATCAAATTGGGGGCAAAAGGCTGACCCGTAATTTTCTCGCATACCTTCACGGGCACAAAAAGGGAGGAGAAAGCCGGGCCGGACGCGCTGCCCGGACCCATAATGACGCCGGGGGTGGCCTTGGCCTGCTTGACGATGCCCACAATCTTTACGTCGTACACATGCGTTCCCACGCGTACATTCATGACGGTTCCCACTCCCGCGCTGAAATATTTGGCGCTTCCGCTGCCCAGCACCCCCTCCATGGCTGAGGAGGAAGCCATATCCGGCCAAACTCCCTCCTTCAATTCATAAGGGCACTCCACAGCATGGTTCCCCACCAGGATGGGGCTCTGGGGAGGAATCCCCATGCGGTCGCGCGTCTGCTCGTCAAAACTGCCCCTCTCATTCCCGCAGCCGATTTGGAGACGCGGCACCTGGCACGCGGCGTTCACCGTTTCCACGAGGGGAGAGGCGGCCAGACGGGCGGGCAGCTCCGGGTCACGGAACTGCGGGTATTGTCCCGGAGGAAGCGGCCCCCTGGGAGACTCCGGCACCAGGCAGAGGTCATAACTCCCCATATAGGCCTCCGCATCATTGTCAAACTCCCTGACCAGCGTATCATAGCTCCCCATCATCCATACAATGAGGCTGACGGAGACAAGGATGGCGAACACGCTGACTGCCATCCGGCCGGGGTTGGCGCGCAGATCTCTCCAAATCAGTTTGAACAGCAACGTCATAAGGCGTCATTCAGCGTACGTTCATAGAAGGATGACAATTCCGCAGGACCGGCAAATTCCGCTGTGGACCTGTCGTCCACAATGCTGCCGTCCTTGAGCACGATCACACGGTCCGCCCACATGGCTACGTCCGGCGCATGCGTCACCAGGACAAAAGCACAACCTTGCGCACGATGCAAATCCCGGAACAAATCTCCCATAAGACGGGTATTTTCAGAATCCAGATTGCCCGTAGGCTCATCCGCCAGTACCAGAGCGGGACCGGAAACCAACGCACGGGCAATCGCCACGCGCTGCTGCTCCCCTCCGCTGAGCGTATCCGGCATGGCATGCCGACGGTGAGACAGTCCAACCTTTTCAATCATGGCGTCCAGGGCGGCGGGAGCCACCTTCCTGCCTCCCGCCAGGGACGGCAACAGAATGTTTTCTTCCACGTTCAAGGTGCCCACCAGGTTAAACATCTGGAAAATGAACCCTACACGGTCCCGCCGGTACACCGTCAGGGAGGCATCCGACATGGAACCGAGATCCATCCCATCCACCGCCACCGTGCCGGAATCCGGGGCCAGCAGCCCTCCCAGCACATTCAGCAGAGTACTTTTTCCGGATCCGCTTGCGCCCATCACGGCAACGAACTCTCCCCGGTTCACGGTAAGGCTGATATCTTTCAGCACAGTTATATTCCCGTAACCGGATTTGAAACCGCGCTTGAGATGGCTGACGGAAATGACGGGGGAACTCATGGCGGAAACGCAAGGTTAAAACGTGGTCTTCAGGCCTACTTCAAACGTGCGCGGCTCTCCCACCGTGCACTGCACGGCATGGCGGGTGGACTGCACGTACTTTTTGTCGAAGATATTATACACAGCCAGCCTCAGCGTGGCATCTTTCAGCCATTTGGATTCCGGCAGAGGGATTTCCACCGTAAAGTCGAATACGCTATAGGAGGGGATGGTGTAGTTGTCCGCAATTTTTGCGCCTCGGAACGTAGCGTAGTAGGAATCCTTGCAACGGTAGCCCAGTCCCAGCACCGTACCGTTCAGCAATCCTCCGTCAATGCGGTACTTCTGCCAGAGGGCCAGAGCATTCGGAGCAATCGTGGGATACACTTCCCCGGTGGTCCGGTTTTTGGTGCGGGTGTAGGTGTAGGAAAGATAGGAACTCCAATTCTTGGTTATTTCCCCGTTCAGGGAAAGTTCCACGCCTTCCGCCCTCTTGGAGCCGTCCGAATAGTACCGGTTGGTATACCCGTCTATGGCAACAGGCGTATTATTCTGGATGATGTCAAACCAGGAAGCGGAAAACCACACCTTATCAACCGGGCTGACCCGGAAACCGAATTCCATCTGGTCCGTACGCCAGGAATCGGTCAACTCCTTCCCGTTTTCATCCAGATACCCGAAGTTGGGGGCGGACGTACGGGCTGCGTTGGCGAACAACGCTACGCGTTCGCCGAACATGCGAGTAATTCCGAAGCGGGGGCTCCACGCAAACGCATAATTATTGTCCAGGCTGAAATGCGCGTCACCGCGAACGCCGGCCAGAAAACGCCACTGTCCATAACTGAGGACATCCTGCAGCAGAAAGCCCGCCCTCTGCACCACGGTATCCGTCGCATTGGCTCCGGAATAATCGCGCCCTGCAGGGAAAAAAGGAGGAGGATTGTACAGGGAAAAATAGCCGTTCGTGTTCGCAGTAGCGTTTGTCACCAGGCTGGAACCGTCTCCATAAGTGCTGCTCCCCGTGTAAGAAACACCCATCAGGGCTTCATGTTTCACCTGCCCGGTCTTAAATTCCGCCAGTGCGTTGGAATAAAAATTCCAGTTGATGTTCCACTCGTCGCTCCAGGCGGCTTCATATTTGGCCTTTCCGGAAGCAATCATCTGGTTGTAATAATCCGCCGTGCTGGTTCCTCTCCCTGCGGAAGAGGAAATGCCCCAGACATTATAGTCCACGTCACTGTACCCAATACCGCCGCCAATGCGGATCGTCCATATCTTTTCCAGCTTGCGTTCGAAATCCAGCATCGCCAGCAGGGATTTGGAATTGAGCCTTCCGCTCGGAGAACCGTACCAGGCGTCATACGGCCCTACAAAATGGCCGCCCAGCACAGGGATGCCCATCGTCGTCGGAGAATTCTGATACTGGAAACTGGTCGTCAGCACCGTCTTGGTGCGGGAATCATGCTGCCAGCGGAAAATGGGAGACACCGTGTACTTCTGGCCTCCGTTGGCTCCGTTGCTCAGCCAGAACGGACGTTCATATTCGGCGGCTACCACCGTGCGCAGGGCAAATCCATTCGTTTCATCCCCCCTGTACCGGGTATCGTCAATCGTTGCGCGGTATTTCTGCCCGTGATGGGAAAGGCGGGCGTAAGCCGTCAACTCCGTCCGTTCCTGGAAATCAGGCTCCTTCAGAATCAGGTTGATGGAACCGCCGGCGCCGTATGCCCCGAGCGTACTGGTCTGACCGCCGGAAATGGAACCGATGGGGCCTTTGACAATCTCAATATTTTCTATCAGGGACGTATCCATGCCGTACCCCATTCCCCGCGGAAGAGGCATGTTGCCAATCTGAACATCACTGCCGGCAAAGCCGCGGATGGTGTACTGATCCGCCGTACGGGACAAAAGCATGTCTCCGCCCGTATTGACGGAGGAATCCATACGCAGCGCTTCCACCAGGGAATCGGACCCCTTGGAATCCATCAGGTCCCTCGTAATGACGTTTACCGTTTGCGGGACTTCCTCCGTCTTCATGTTCGTAAGGGTGGCGGAACTGACCGTTTCCGCCCGCAGGGACTTGGAACGGATGGTCATCACGCGTTCCGGCATTTCCTGCACGCCTTCCTCTGCTGCGGCAGTCTTTGTCTCGGCATAGGCAGACTGTCCGAGAACAAGCAGGCTCCCAATGGCGGCGGCACGGTGCAAGCCGCACCCCTGGCGACGATGACGGGGGGTATTCATGTTGGATAAACGCATGGGGGTAAGTATAGGACGGAACAAGAGCCCGTCCATCCCCGATTGTTAACAATTTGATAACAGACAATTCCTCTTCCTTCCGGCAAAAAAACCATCTGACGGCAGAACGGCCACGCCCTTTCACAAGCCCAAAGCCTGAGCCCGGCTCTCCGCCGCGGCCTTCAGCCATTCCCTCAATGCCTCCTTATTCCCTGCGTCCAGCCAATTCCTCACTTGTCCCAGCTGGGACAGGGCTTCATCCAGACGCTCCAAAACGGCAGGGGCATTTTCCGCCAGAATTTCAGCCCACATGGACGGTTCCCCCATGGAAACGCGGGTGGTATCGCGGAAACCTCCGGCGGATACCAGCCCCAGCAGCTTTGTATCCCCACCGTCCAGGGCGCTGTGGACGCACAGGGCGGACAAAGCATGAGGTATGTGGGAAATGCGTGCCACGGAAGAATCATGATCCGCCGCTTTCATCCGGATGCAGTGGCAGCCCACACGCTCCCAGAACCGCTGGAGCAGCAGCAGCACATCTTCATGCACATGCTCGTCATTCGTCAGGATGCAGGTAGCATCCCGGAAGAGGTCCCCGGAAGCATGCTCCATCCCCTGCTTTTCGGAACCGGCCATGGGATGGGAGCCGATAAACGCCACGCCGGCTTTCGTCAGAACGGAACCCACGGCCTGGTGAACGCACCCTTTCACGGAACCCACATCCGTTACCAGTACTCCCGGTCTCAATAAAGGAAACATACCGGCAACAAGGCGGGGCATTACGCCAACCGGGGTAGCCAGCACAATCAAATCCGCCCCCTCCACAACATCTTCCATCCGGGTGGAAGCGGTATGGGCGGCTCCGGAAGAACGGGCATATTCCAATGGTTCTTCCCTCCTGCCCCACAAGCGCACATGGACATGCGGCAACTGCTTCCTGACGGCCAGCGCCAGGGACCCGCCCAGAAGGCCGGGGCCGAGAATGGCGACGGAGGAGAAAAAAAGCTGCTTTCTGGAATATTCTCTCATGGATTTACAGGGGGATACATCAACGCCCCGGAACATCGGCATGTTCAGGGGCGCGGCATAATCCCGTTGCGGCGGCCGCATCAGGGCACGCGGAACTTCTTGATCTCGTTGGGGAAGTTGGTGTCCCGCAACACCGTCCCGGAGGGATACGGCTTATTGGTGCTTCTGTTCAAAATCTTGATCTTCTTGGTGCGGTCATACGGGCTGACCACCACCGTGGGATCCGCCGTAGGCCACGCCACCGGTACGGAAGAAGAAGCGGGAGGTTCTACTGGCCTGGGGGCGGCAATGCCGGAACCGGCGGAACCACTCACGGGATTAGGAACGACGGGCTTGGGCACAACGGGAGCCGGAGGCGTGATATTGTTGGCCCCTCCCACCATATTGCCGATGGTCCCGGAATTGGTCCGGGCGGGGTCCGGGTTAAAACCGGAATTCTGCCCGGCCATCGGATCCAGAGAATTTTCACGCTGAATATCATTCAGCAGGCTATCGCCCTGGGCGCCCACAGCGCCGGACGGATAGACATTTTCCGTAGGATAAATGCCGATGGGGCGTTCATTTACGCGCTCCGTTTCACAGGAAGGCAGAAGAATCGCACCTGCGGCCAGCAGCACGCCTATCGTCGGGGAAGTATTCATATAATCTCTCTTCGGGTGATAGCTTTCTGCCAGCATCCTACGGCCCCGCAACCTCATGTCAACCATAAAGCCTGTTTGCCGAACCTCTTCATGACAAGGAATCTCCGGCTTCCGCTCCCGCACGCGGGCAAAGCTGCCCGGACATGCCGTGCCAGCCTCCGGGCCATCCTCTGCCCGCCCCCTTCAAAAAACCGGAAAAAAACGGTTCCCCTCCTCCCGGGAACACGCCTGTACGGGAACAGATTATCCTTCCCTACACCCCATGATCTGCTACAATCCGCCCCACATGGATGACGTACAGACATCTAAGAAAAAAATGCCCTCAAAAAAGGAATGGAGGGGTTTTTATTCCCTGATTCTCATTCAAGCCCAGAACGCTTTCAATGAAAAAGCCGCCCAGTTCCTGCTGATTCCGCTGGGCGTCTGGCTGGCTTCCACCAACGCCGCATACGGACCGGATTCCTGGGTCAACTCCCTCCAGTACATTCTGGCCTGCATCTTTGTTTTGCCCTACATCCTGTTCTCCCCATTCGTCGGATGGCTGGCGGACTGCTTCTGCAAGGCCCGCATCATTCAATTCATGTCCTTCCTCCAGATCCTGGTGCTGGGAGCCATGCTTCTGTGCTACAAATACGAAAACATTGAAATGGCCGTCTTCTGGTTTTGCGTCTTCTCCGTCCAGGCGACCATCCTGAGCCCGGCCAAAAAGGGAGTAGTCAAGGACATGGTAGGTTCCCGGCAGCTGGGCTACGCTTCAGGGCTGATGGAAATGAGCCTCATTCTGTCCATGCTGGCGGCCCAGATAGGCATCTTCGCCTGGTTCGACATCCTGCAAGTCTCCTCCAACGACGGCTGGGAAGCAGCCGCTTTCCCCACATTCATCCTCACCTGCATCGCCGTTCCCGTGGCCATTGCGTCCCTTTACCTCCCGCGGTACCCGGCCAACCAGACCAGGAAATTCGAATGGAAGCTCTTTTACGAACATTTCGTGCAGCTTAAGTACCTCTGGAGCCAGCGGGACTTGAGACTCAGTGAAATCGGTGTTTCCTACTTCTGGTTCCTGGCCGGAGCCCTGATGCTCATCTCCCTCCAGATCGCCCAGGAGCATCCCATTGACGGCACCGGATTCAGCATGTCCGCGGCCATTCTCATGGCATGGCTCAGCGGCGGCACGGTGGTAGGCGGCGTCATCGCCTCCATCATCTGCCGCAAAAAAATTGAACTGGGGCTCATCCCTCTGGGCGCGATCGGCTTCACTATCGGATGCATATTCATGTCCTTCTTCGCACCCGGCTCCCTCCCCAGCAACATCGGGTTCGGCATCACCGGGGCTTTCGCCGCCGCGTACCTGGTGCCGTTAAATGCCCACCTCCAGGACAACTGCGACCCCTCCAACCGCAGCACCGTCATCGCCGCCGGCAACCTGATGGACTGCCTGATGGGGCTGGTGGCCGTCGGCTTCCAGCTCATGCTCAGAAACATCTTCTCCATTCAGAACCAATTCTGGGTGCTTGCTGTCCTGGGCGTCGTCATTACCATTGTGGCATTCCGGCTTATTCCCCGTGAATTCATCCGCATGATGGGGCTCTGGATCATGAGGATTGTCTACCGCTCCCGCATCATCCACCAGGACCGCATTCCGGAGGAGGGCGGGGCCGTCATCGTCTCCAACCATGTCACCTACGGAGATGCGCTGTTTCTTTCTCTCATATGCCCGCGCCCCATCCGCTTCATCGTGGCGGAGGAATTCGTAGCCATCCGCTGGCTCGGCTGGATTCTGGAACTCTTCAACTGCCTGCCCATTTCCTCCCGTAATCCGAGGGAATCCCTGTCCAAGGCCATCCAGGCCCTGAAGGCCGGAGAAGTCATCTGCATCTTCCCGGAAGGCCAGCTCACCCGCACGGGAACCCTGTGCGCCGCGCGCCGGGGGCTGGAAATGCTGGCGAAAAAATCGCGATGCCCCATCGTGCCCATTTACATGGACGAACTATGGGGAAGCATCTTCTCCTACTCAGGCAACCGTTTCTTCTCCAAGGCCCCCCTCCGCGTTCCCTACCGTTTCACCGCCGCCATCGGAGAACCCATTGAGCCTGATGCCGTCAATCCCCGCATGGTCATCAACACGCTGCGGGAGCTATCCTCCGCATGCCTGGAAATTGCGGCCAGCATCGGCAGGAATGCCATCCTGAACCATCTGGAACGCATCGCCCACAAGCCGCTGGTCTTCTCTAAAAACGCGCGGCTTTCCGGGTATGAAATAGCGGAATGCCTGATGAACGACACCGTGGAAACCGAGCATCCGGAACTCAGGAAATGGCTGTCCACCCTGCTGGACAGCACCCGTTCCCAAAGCCGCCTGTGCGACTTCTGGATGAACGCCCAGCAGCTGGAACGGGTGAACTCCCTCCAGCCCCGGGAACTGCTGCTCACCAGCGTAGGACGCGAAGAAGTTCACGAAACGGTGGCTGCCGTCCTTTGGCCCATCCTCACCAGCACCCCCGTTTACCTCATCAGCGACGGAGACCACAGCATGCCGGAAGGCATCAGGCAGATAGCCGGCTCCGACTTCCTGCGCCGCAGGCTCTACAGCCTGGTTCCGAATACGCGCACGCCGTTTTACGACTTCAGCGGGTCGGGCGACCTGGTTCTCCCCAACATCGGCTGGAGGCCCTGCTTCGCCACGGACCGCGGCATTATCCTGGCCATGTCCATGAAGAGAAGCGTCTTCAAGCTGGATGACGGCACCGTGCAGCTCGGCATGCGGGCCAGGACAAGAGGTCGCCTCCTCCCCGGCTTTTACCAGAATCCCCCTCTTTCCAACGTCATCGCCGGGGCCACCCTCTCCACCCCTTATTCCCTGCCGCCCAACCTGTACCTGGACGAGTCGGGCTTCCTGGCGGAACTCCAGTCTTCCAACCATGAACAATAACTCCTCGTCAACCCGCCTTCCCATCCCGCAGTATGTAATGACGCTGGCGCACGCGGCAGCCCTGCGGTCGGAGGACCCGTACCGCAAAGTGGGAGCCGCCGCCCTGGATGCGGACAACCGCGTCATCGGCACCGCCTACAACGGACTGTATCCCGGATTCAAGGCCCAGGACACCTTCTGGGCCAGCCGGGAAGAACGCCAGAAATACATGCTGCATGCGGAAATCAATCTGTGCAGCCTGTTCCGGAGGGGGGAAGCCAAAGTGGTGGCATGCACCACGATGCCCTGTACCTCATGCATGCAGGCGCTGTGCGCCCACGGAGTAAAGACCATTTATTACTGTGAGCCTTATGATAAATCCGAAGCTCCTGCCATCGCCAGCCTTTACGGCGTGGAACTGATTCAGGTTACGGACTATCCGCTCAGCCGGCACTTCCCCCTTGTCCTGGACAGCTGATCCCCGGAAAAATCAATCCCGGTGCACGCGGCATGTCCAACCGGCCATGGGACGGGGAACGCCGTCGATGGCCGGATCCAAATCAGGCCCGGTTTCCGTAATGGTGCCGGAAGTAATGACGCCCGTACTCCGCCCGGCGTCGTCAAAGGCAATGTTCACATTCGCCATGGTACAGGCGGAGCTGCTGTTGGCAGCCGGAGCAATATTCAACACGCCGGCATTCTCCCCGCCATGAAACCGGTACGTATAACCCCCTTCGTACACGGCTCTTGTATCCATTCTGATAACATCCACGTCCTGCCCGCTGAACTGGAGCTGGAATAAAATGCTTCCTCCCTCGAACAGGCTTACCTGCTGCCCGCTCAGGGAAGTATTCCCGTCGTCTCCGGATTTTCCCGAACCTCCGCCGCATCCGGACAACAATCCGCACACCGTCACAGGAATCAACAACAAGACAGGGAACAACTTTTTCATCCCCGGAAAAATGCACAACTAAAAAATATAAGTCAAGTATACTCAATTATTATTTCATTTTTCCAACATTTTTTAACATCACAAAAAAACCGCCTGTTTTCACAGGCGGTCTCAAGAAAACACGGAGGCTATCAGTCAACCCATTTCCAGGTAATGGGTATTTCAATATCAGGGTGCAGGCTGTGCTTGACCGGACAGCTCAGGGCAGCCTGTTCCAGCAGCTTCCTGTCCGGACAATCGGACGGAAGAGGAACGGTAATGACGACTTCCAGCTTGCCGATACGGCGGGGATCCGCATTCATGTGTTTGGCCACTTCCACCGTCATCCCTTCCAGATTAATCCCCTTACGTTCGGCAACAATACCCATGATCGTGCTCATGCAGCCGGCAAGCGCCGCTCCTACCAGGTCCGTGGGGGAAAAGGACTCGCCCTTGCCGTTGTTGTCCACGGGGGCATCCGTGGAAAGCGTGGCCCCGGAAGGTTCATGAACCATGGAACAATGGAGGCCGCCCTCGTACGTCGTTTTAGTTTTTACCATGGCCTTATTTTATACAAGGCTCCCCGCCATGCAACACACAAACATTGAATCCCCCCGTTCTTTATGGTAACCGCCTTTGCTATGAGAAACTTTTTGAAAGCAGCCGTCGGCTGCCTGGGCATGATCGCCGGGTGTTTCAGCACGGGGGAGGCCCAGGACTTCGGAGGCATGAGCTTCGGGGGAGCGGGAGACTTTGGCACTCCCCAGACATCCGGTTCCTCCAAGGCCACTGTCACCTCCTATGGAGAAGCTTCTTTCGTCATCGTGACGGAGCTGGCGCTGCCGGACCACTGGCACGTTTACTACAAAAATCCGGGAACCGTGGGCCTTCCCATGGAAGCCGCCTTCCAGCCTGTGCCCGGCTTCCGGGTGGAAGGCCCCTTCTGGCAAATCCCGGAACTGGGGAAAGGGCTTGTGGATTTTTACGGATACAGCGGAAAGGCTAAAATGGCGTTCCGTGTAACTCCGGAAAAGGATGCCCCCCCGGAAGCGACGTTCACCACCACCATGACGTGGCAAATGTGCGCGGAACAGTGCGCCGCCCCGGAAACCAGAAACTTCAGCGTCACACTGAAACGCGGAGACGGGCAGACAGCCCCTGACGCGGCGGAATTGACCGGGAACATGGCAGGGCTTGCCGCCCCTGACTGGGCGGAAGGGCTGAAAGCCCGGATTTCCCAGGAAGGGAAAACCGTCACCCTGCACCTCAGGACAAACGGACGCCCCGTTCCGCAGGATTCCGTCTATTTTTTCTGCAATCAGGGGGAAATCAACCCTACCACTCCCCAAACCTTCAAAAAACTGGATGACTCCAATTATGAGCTGTCCATGCAATTCAATGACACCACGGACGGCCTTTACCCCAACAATCTGCCGGACGCAGGCAAGGGGAAACCGCTGACCAGCCTTTCCGGCATTCTGCGCGCCGGCAGGGAAGGCATCATCATCACGGCGGACGACCGCCCCTTCCCTGGGGAATCCCAGGCAACAACCGCCGGAACGGAACCCGCCCCGGAATCTTCCGCTTCCATCCCCACTCCTCCGCTGATGGGCCTGGGGGAAATCATGTTCTTCATGTTCATCGGCGGCATCATCCTCAATGTCATGCCGTGCGTCTTCCCGGTAATCGGCCTCAAAATTATGGGATTCGTCCAGCTGGGGGGAGGGGAACGGAAAAAAGTGCTGGCCCATTCCCTTACCTTCGTAATGGGCATCCTGATTTCCTTCTGGATCATTACTGCCATTCTGATTGCGCTGAAAGCGAACATGTTTGACTGGAGCGCCCCAGCCGGCCCCGGCGTGTTCAGCGGAGACTTCTGGCTGGGCCGCGGCGCGGAGGGCGTTGTCAACTGGGCTTTCTGGTTTGAAAACCCCTGGGTGAATTTCTGCCTGCTGGGCCTGATGCTCGCCATGGGGCTGAGCATGTTCGGCGTCTTTGAAATAGGCGTCAAGGCCACGACCATGGGCAACGACCTCCAGCACCGGAAAGGTTATGCCGGCTCCTTCTGGTCCGGTGCCCTGGCTACGGTCATCTCCACCCCGTGCAGCGCTCCGTTCCTGGGCCAGGCTATCGGCGCGGCCATGCTCCAGCCGCCGCTGGGCATCGTGCTCTGCCTGACCATGATGGGGCTTGGAATGTCCCTTCCCTACATCATTCTGGGCGCCTTTCCCGTCCTGACCAGATACCTGCCCAAACCCGGCGCATGGATGGAATCCTTCAAACAGGCCATGTCCTTCCTGATGTTCGGCACCGCCGCCTACTTCCTCTGGATTTACATAGCCTTCTTTGATGCTGACAACCATCCTCAGGACATCCTGTTCCTCTTCTTCGGGCTGGTACTGTTTTCCATGGCCTTTTGGGTATACGGCAGATGGTGCCCCATATACCGCAGCAGAAAGTCCCGCATCACGGGAGGCATCTTCTCCGTAATCTTCCTGCTGGCCGGCTTGTACTACATGCTTCCGCCGGAAGGAGCAGCCTGGTTCGGCCGCGGTTCCTCTCCCGGGGCGGCGGAATCCTCCGCTGCCGCAGCACCCTCCCTCCAGGAGGAAGGAAATATCTGGATACCCTGGAGCCCGGAAGCCATGCAGGCCGCCCTGGACGGAGGGAAACCCGTTTATGTGGACTTCACGGCCCGCTGGTGCTCCACCTGCCAGGTCAACAAGGCCTCCTATACGGATGAAGTGCTGGCCGCTTTCAAAAAATATGGCATCGTCATGATGAAGGCGGACAAGACCCGCACGAACCCCGCCATTGACCAGGAACTGAAAAACCTGGGGCGCACGGCCGTTCCCGTCAATGCCCTGTATCTTCCCGGCAGAAAACCCGTCGTCACCAGGGAACTCCTGTCCCCGGCCTACCTGCTGGAATTCCTGGAAAAGGAAATGGAACGCTAGGACGTCTTATCATGCGGGCGGCAATCCGCCGCCCTCCCCCCCTAGGCCATGCCGGGCAGCAGGAAACGGGGAAAGCTTACCCTTCCCCGTTCAACAGCGGCAGCAACGCGTCCGCCCATGCCTGATAACCCTTCTCCGTTAAATGGACATGATCCCTGAACATGCCCTCCCTGAACGTCCCGTCCGGCTTCAGAAGGCTCTCGTTAATGGATAAAATGGTGGTCCTCGGAAGCTCAAGCCTGCGCAGCAAACGGTTAATCTCCTCCTGCCTCCTGCGCAACGGGCTGCCGGGATCGGGGTCGTAGGGAGTCACCTCCATCAGGATCAAACGGGTCTCCGGAAATTTCTTCAGCAGGCGTACGGCTATCTCCCGGATGCCCTTCACCGTCTGCGCCGCGGCTTGCCTCCCCTTCCAGCGGCCGATATTATTCGTCCCGGCCAGCAAAACGCAATAGCGGGGGGAAGTCTTGACCGCCAGTTTCGTATCCTCCATGCGCCACAGCATGCTGTCCGTCCTGTCCCCGCTCACTCCGAAGTTGACCGCCTTCATCGGCAGGAACAGCCTTTTCCACAGCGCGGCACCTTCCCGTTCCCAGCATTCCGTAATGGAATCCCCCACGAACAGAATGCCGCATTCCTTCCCCAGCAAATTTTCCCGAACCGCCCTGTAACGGGCCGGAACCCACGGCTGGGTATTCAGTTTGGGAACATCGGGCGGATCCGGAACCTCATCTGAAGGAGCCGCATACACGGCAGAAGAAGCAAGGGACAGCAATAAAAAAGCGGCAGAGAAAACAGAAGCATTCATCTTTTTCCGAATACGTGACCCGGAAAAGCATTCTTTCCCCTGCCGGGAAAATCATGTTCTCACCGCCTTGCCCAATACCTCCAAAGGCTGGCCGGACAAATTCAATTCCTTTACCAGAAAACGGACAATCAGCAGGCTTGCCAGCGCATCATACAAAGCGTCATGCCAGCGGCGCGCAGGAAGCAACGCCTCCACGGAACAGGTCAACCCCAGGGCGCCGCACAAAGAAGACAGGGAATAATCCGCCAGACCGGGAACGCACATCCGGCCCAAAGCCAGCGTATCCAGCCACGGGCCGAAGCCGTGGCCCGGAAACCGCCGCAGGAACTTCCGTTCCGTGGCCGGATTATGCCCCACCACCACGGCCTGCCCCAGCCGGGAACGTATCTCCGGCCACAGGGAAGGAAAAGACGGGGCATCCGCCAGCATCTCCGTAGTAATGCCGTGCACCTGGGAGGCGGACCATAAAACCGGCTTCTCCACCGCAATATAGGAAGTCCACAGCTCAGGTTCGTCCTCCAGGCGGGAACATGCGGCTATGCCTATCTGGACGGGCTGGTCCGTCTCCCCCCGGGCCGCGCCGGCGGATTCAAAATCAATGGCAGCGAAACGCAGGCCGCCGATTGTATCCGAAAGCGGAGGCATATCAGAACAACTCCAGCTGAGCATATTCCCCGACAGGCATATCGTCGTCCATGTCCGTATTCTTGGCTCTCGGTTCCGCCAGCCGGGAGCGCCCCTTTTTCCTGGGGCGCGTGGAATTCATCTCCAGATGGGACAGGATGGCCTTGGCGCGGTCCACAATGACGGCAGGCATGCCGGCCAGTCGGGCCACCTGGATGCCGTAGGACTTGTCCGCCGCTCCCGGCACAATCTTGCGCAGAAACACGATTTCCTCCTTCCACTCCCGCACGGCCACATTGTAATTCTGCACGCCCTGCCTGGAATTGGCCAAATCCGTCAGCTCATGATAATGCGTAGCGAACAGGGTGCGGGACTTCAGCTCGTCATGCAGGTATTCCGCCACGGCCCAGGCAATGGAAAGACCGTCAAAGGTGGCCGTGCCCCGCCCGATTTCATCCAGAATAATCAGGGAGCGCTCCGTGGCGTTATTCAGAATCAGGGAGGTTTCGCTCATCTCCACCATAAAGGTGGACTGGCCGCGCGCCAGGTCGTCGCTGGCTCCCACGCGGCAGAAAATGCGGTCCACCAAACCGATGTGGGCGGCTTCCGCCGGCACATACGCTCCAATCTGGGCCATCAGCGTAATCAGGGCCACCTGGCGGATATAGGTGCTCTTGCCCGCCATATTGGGCCCGGTCAGTAGAATAAGCCGGTTCTCCTCCGGTTCCAGAAAAGCGTCATTGGGAACGAACACATCGCCGGAAACATTCTGCTCAATAACGGGATGACGGCCATTGACAATGCGCAGGGTCATGGAATTGTCCAGAATGGGGCGGCAGTACCGGTACTGCTGGGCCCCCTCCGCCAACCCCAGTAGCACGTCCAGGTCCGCCATGGCATCCGCCGTAATCTGGATATCGTCAATGTGGCGCCCCACTTCCCCGCGCAACAGGAGGAACTGCTCATACTCCACCTGGCGGGAACGCTCGTCCGCCCCCAGGATGGTATTCTCCATCTGCTTGAGTTCCGGGGTAATAAAGCGTTCCGCGTTCACCAGCGTCTGCTTGCGCTGGTAATCCGGGGGCACTTTATCGTAATGGCTCTTCGTTACTTCAATGTAATAGCCGAAGACGTTATTGAAGCGGATTTTCAGGGAATCAATGCCCGTTCGCTTGCGCTCCTTCTCCTGCAGCCGGGCCAGCCACTCCTTCCCGTCGCGGGAAGCCAGACGCAATTCATCCAGGCCGGCGTGGTACCCTTCCCTGATGATGCCTCCCTCCTTGATGGTCACGGGCGGTTCCTCCACCAGGGCGCGCTGGAGCAAATCCACCAGCTCATCAAAGCAGCCCATGCGGGAACGGATGCTCTCCAGCATCTCCCCGCCGCCGGGCAGGGATTCCAAATCATCCCTGAGCGCGGGGATGCGCGCCAGGGAGGAAGCCAGCGCCTGGAGGTCGCGGGCATTCCCCGCGCCCTGGGAAATGCGGCCCGTCAGCCGCTCCATGTCCCGCACATTCTTCAGGCTCTCCCTCAGCTTGCTCATCAGGTAGGGCTCCTGAAGCAGAACGGCGATCACCTCCTGCCTCGCCAGAAGCTTTTCCAGATCGCACAGAGGGTGGAGCAGCCAATCCCGGAGTTTGCGCGCGCCCATGGGGGTGCTTGTCCTGTCCAGGGTCCCCAGCAGGGAAAGCTTCACGCCGCCGCGGGAATCCACCAGGTCCAGATTCCTCTGGCTGGCCTGGTCAATCAGCACGGCGTTCTCCGTGGCGCGCACGGAAATGCGGCGCAAGTGGTCCGTAGGGCGGCGGAGCTGGTAGCTCAGATAATGGAGCACCGCGCCGGACGCTCCCAGGGCGGCGGTCATCTCCCCGCAGCCGAAACCGTCCAGGGAATGCACCCGGAAATGGCTCAGCAAATTGGGAATGGCCGTGGAAGGCAGAAAAGTATATCCGTCGTAATAAAGCGTGGGATGGGTTCCGGGGAAACAGTCCGTCTGCTCGTCGCTGACCAGGAGTTCGGAGGGATTGATGCGGGACAGCTCGTCCAGAAGCAAATCCATGTGTTCGAACTGGGCCACGGAAAATTCCCCCGTGGTGTGGTCCACGCATGCCAGGCCGAAGCGCTTCTTGTCCCTGTACAACGCCACGATGTAATTGTGACGGGAGGAATCCAGCAAATTCATATCCGCCAGGGTTCCGGCGGAAATCACGCGGGTCAGTTCCCGCTCCACCAGCTTGCCCGGCTGCGGAATGGTGGTCTGCTCCGCAATAGCCACCCGCTTACCACCCTTCACCAGCCGTCCGATATACCCTTCCGCGCTGTGGTGGGGCACCCCGCACATCGGAATGCCGTGGCGCTTGGTCAGCGTCAGGCCCAGAATGGCGGAGGCTTCCTTGGCGTCCTCAAAAAACATTTCGTAAAAATCCCCCAGCCGGAAAAACAGCAGCACGTCTTCCGGCAGGCCCTTCTTCATGCGAAGGTACTGATCCATCATCGGGGTTGAGGCAGGTCCGGAATTACTCATAAATAACGATGAGAGAGTAATCCGATTAAAGCTTCAAAGCAAGGTTGGAATCCGGTCAAGACAGGATGAGAATATCCTGCAAACACCTATTTCTTGAAACAGGATTAGTTCCTTCCCCAGCTACTCACCTTACTGCCCCTCTTCAGCAAATGCCTGCGAAGCGTCGCCCTCTGAATCCCCAGCAGTTCAGCGGCGCGGCTGATGCTGCCGCATTGCTGATAAACTCTCTCGCAATGCCAGGCCGCCACCTCATCCAGCCGGACAGGCATCACTCCGGGAATATCCTCACCCCCCGTTTTTTCTTCTGTTCCGCGATTCTCCAAATACCGGCTCAGCACATCCCGCCAGTTTCCATGCCCCATGACGTCGGCATATTTCAAAAAATTGGACAACTCCCTCACGTTTCCCGGCCAGGAATAAGTCATTAATACTTCATCCGCGCCATCAGGCAAAGGGACGCCCTTTCTCCCTCTCCACAAAGCATCCGCTATTTCCGCAACATCCTCCATCATCTCCCTGAGAGGAACGGTCGTAATCGTAAATTCCTGAAGGCGAAACAGCAAATCTTCACGGAATGTCCCTTCCTTCGCCATTTTCCAGAGATTTTTATTGGTGGCAGTAATCAAGCGCACATTTACCTCTACCTCGCTGGTTCCGCCCAGAGGCAGCAGGCGCTTCTCTTCAAGAATGCGCAGCAGAACACCTTGAGACTCCAAAGGCAAATCCCCGATTTCATCAAGAAACAGGGTACCGCCGCAGGCCAGCTCAAAAACCCCCTTCTTATCTCCGGAAGCTCCCGTAAAAGCCCCCTTGCGATACCCCAGAAAAGTTGCCTCCAGCAACCCGGGATTGGACGAGGCGCAATTAAAAGAAAGGAAAGTCTGATTCCAACGAGGCGAATTAAGATGCAGGTGCACAGCCACACTCTCCTTGCCCGTCCCGGATTCGCCAAGAATCATGACGCGTACGTCATCCACGGGAGCAGCCTTGACAATCATCTCTTTTAATCGTTGAACAGCTCCGCTCCTTCCCTTGATCTCCCGGTGTCCATACAACCGGAACAAATCCATATAACGGCGCATGGCGGCAGACTCGCCTCCCGTTCTCCGGCTCAGCAAATCGTTTAAATACTGGGCCAGGACTTTCCTGCCATGATCATCACCCGACCGCATTACCCGGTTGACAAATCCGGCTGTTTGGGCCAATTCCAACATCCGGCCATAATCCGGATCTTCCTGACGCCCGGCTTTCGCCAGGTATTTCGCCAACTCCTCCTGTTTTCCCCAAGGGGCGCACAAGCGATACGCCATCTCCGTAAAGTAAAGGTCGCAGTCGCCTATTCTCTCCTCCAGCAATCCGGACAAACAGGCCTTTTCCTGTTCCCCCATTTCCTGATTGCTCAACCATACCACACGCACTCCCGACCTTCTCAGCGACTCGATTTTTTCCGCCAGCAATCGGCTGTTCCTGCCCAGACCAATTCCTACCAGATAAATGACTCCGGGCCGCTTCTCCTGAAGCAGAACTCCCGCCAACACTCCCGCCAGCCCGCTCATGGAAGAAAACCTCAACTCCGTCCCCCTTCCTTCCTCCTTCTCTTTCAGCGCCACAATCGCGCCTCCAAGCAGGCAATCCGCATATCCGTATCCAACAATAATCAATGATTGTTCCCTGCTCATGACATCTTCTTCCTAAAACCGTTCCTGTCTGAATCCGCATCCCGGTGCATGCCGGCCGCTTTCTCAGACACCCGGAGCTTCCTGCAAACAACTTCATACGGACACCCCGGAGAGATAAAGCCCTTTTCCTGTCCCTCTCCCCGTAAAAAACGGCAATTCCAGAGGATAGAGAACGCCGCGGCACAACAGCACGTTTCCATATCAAAAGCGGCTATCTTCATCTTTATTCCCATTTTCAGATCTTCAGCAAATAACGTGCCATATGAAAACGGTTCCGTTTCCGCACCAATAAAGGAACAAAAACGGGACACGCCGGTCAATATAAAACCACCGTCTGGTCAAAAATAATCCTTCCCTTTTAAGCCAGCCCCCTTCCGGGAATATAACGGCAGCCTTCTTTGGGCTGGCACACTTTTTGCTAAAAAGAAAACGATGCGCTTTCCCTGCCCAATAAAACGGCTCTCATCGCCTCGTTCCTTTCCACCCTCCGTTCCTGTCCAGCAAAGGATGAAGCCTGCGAGCAATTTCACAGGGATCAGCATCCAGCAAATGGCAAATCAACACCACCTCCGTAAAAGTAAGATAGCGTTCCCCGGCCTCATATTTGGAAACAAACGTCCTGGTATTATCCAGCATCAGAGACAGCTGGAGCTGGGAATATCCCTTCTCAAGGCGCTTTTTTCTCAAAAACGCTCTCAGAGATTCTTCCTGAACGCTGTTGCGATCTCTTTGCATGATAATATTCTAGCTGATTTTCACAAAATCCCCCAAATCAGGGGAATAATTCAACATACCGCTCAAAACACGCCGATTGATGAAAAACAATAACTCGCAGCAACTCCTTCGGGAAAACTCCGGGAGGAGAAAACGCCTCCCGGAGGAACAAGCCTGGGAGTCCCTTTCCGAGCATCTGAAAAATTCCATCATTGCCTCGGCCAGGGTTTTATCCGCGGAACTGGACGCGGAAAACCACCCGGGAACGATTGCCATTGATGCAAACAAACGCCTTGTTCTTCTCCCCTTTCGGGAAACGCCGGAACCGGGGATAGAAGAACATTTTGATCAAGTCTGCACGCTGGATAAACCGGAAAAAACGGGAATCAAACGTAACCGGCGCTATATTGTCGATTGGCACAAGCTGTTTTTCCCCTGCAAAAAAGTCAGTCCGCTTCGTAAAAAAATTTTTCGTGAACTTTTCACCGCCTCCGGGGAAGAACTATCCTCCCGGAACATCTTTCTCACGACAGGAAAAGGCGGGGAACATCAATTCATGGACTATGGAGAAATTGCCGTGGAGTTCTTTATCTTTGACCACAGCAGGGAAAACTCATCCATTCGGTATTTATCCGTCCTGGAACGGTGCGGAGCCAACTTGCACGGCAGATACCATCATGGCCTGACTCTCCTGGCCTTCGCCGCCATGTCCAAAAAATGGGGAGCCGTCCGTTACATGCTCCGGGCCGGCGTCAGGGGAGATATCCCCGGCGCCCCTTTTGATAAGGGCGACGCGTTATCCATGTACAGGGCCTCATTCCTGCACATCCTGGCTGAGGGCGACTGCCCGGGCAGACTGGCCCGGGAATTCATGGGAATGCTGATGAGCAAACACCCGGATACCAACCTGGACGTTCAACATCCCGATACGGGAGCTTCTCCGCTGATGGAAGCCTGTCAATCCGGGAATTTAGCCATGGCCCGGGAACTCATCAGACATGGAGCCGACGTTAACCTTCCGGACAAAAATGGGCAAACTCCGTTAATGTGCTGTTGCGGGGAACCGGCCACATTCCATGCCTCCCTGATCCAGGCGGGCGCGAATCCCTGGCAGCGTGACAAACTGGGCCGCTCCGCCATTGTTCATGAACTGGTTGACGCTCCACATCCTTACTCGGGACTCTTCGCCATGTTATCCCACCATCCCGTTATCCCGGAGGAGCAGCAACTCATCACCTTGTTCGCCGCCATGCACGCCGGATGGGATTGTCTGGGCATCCTCGCCGCAGCGGGCCTGCGCCTGGATATGCAGGCGCGCTATCATGGAAGAACGCTGCTTCACGAACTGGCGAGATGTTCCTCCCCCTGGCTCTTGATCTCCCTTGATAGCGGACAATTCCTGATGAACTTCTTTCAACCGGAGGTCATGGACGAAAGGGGAAATACTCCTTTTCTGGAAGCCTGCCGCTACGGAAACTTTTATACCGCGGAAAGGCTTCTCAGGCTGGGAGCGGAGCCGCTTGCCTGTAACCGGGCTGGCCTCAATGCCTGGGATGTGCTGGCGGAAGCGCTGGCCGGGCTCAAACAACAAAAGAGAAAAAAGCTGTGCTCCTCTCGTTTTTCGGATCTTCCGCAGGAATATGGGCTGCAGGAACCGGAAGAAGTCCCCCAGGATGATGACGGCTTGTATGAACTGGCCAGACTCCTTCACGCACACTCCATCCCGGCGAGCCACCCGGAAAAGACCATCGCCCAGATCCTGGCGGCCGCGGAAAGACATACGCTGGAAAACTTCCCTTTCCGCACCCTCACCTATCTATGGTTGGAGGCGGGCTTCCCCATGGAAAAACCGGAATTGCAGCAGGATTTCAGTTCTCTAATTCTCCGGCAGCACGTTATGTATGCAGCTCTTAGAAAATATTCACTTCTCAAGGACGAGGCCGGCCTCCGGGAACGCGGCGAGCGAATGGCCTCCATCCTCTCCTCCTATCGCCATGCGGGAGGCAAACTCCTGTTCCCGGAAACAATGGAAAGGAAAATGCATCTTTGGAAAGAAATAAGCATGACGGCACAGCCCCCTCTGGAGGTAAGGATCTATCCGCAGCGTGACCAAGAAAGTCTGGACAGGCTTTAATTTCTACAATCAGCAATCAACCAAAATAGGGGACTTTCTCATTGACATGATCCTTCTAAAATTTTAAAAAATAATATATTCCAACAAACTATAAAGCCATGCCAATCTCTGACAATGAAGAACAAAAAAATAATTTTGTAGGTATTTTTGACTTAGATTTTGAAATCCCCCCGGTTCAACGGGGACTTGTATGGTCCCCCTCCCAAGTCATTGAATTATGGGACTCCATCAGCAAAGGCTATCCCATAGGTTCATTTATCACTTATCAAGATAAAAATAAGAAAACACAGCTTCTGGATGGCCAGCAGCGTTACAATGCCATCCGTATGGGAACAAAGTCCGATGCGGAGGATGGCATGGTCTGGGTTAAAGAAGAGGATGGTATCCCCCATTTTATGGTTTGCACTTCCTGCCATCCCTGGGGATTTAAGGAGGGAGAACAAAATGCCCCGTTGTCGCCCGGAAAACAAAACGAAGCCAACAAAACATTTCTAGGGTATCCTGAACCAAAGGAACTCGAGGATCTTTTCACCAAAGCCACGCTGAAGGAAGGATACCCATGGGAGGGAAAAGTGGAAGGAGAAGTGAAAAGAACCTATGTCCCCCTGCCATTGCTCTGGAAATATTATAATCAAAAGGAGATAGATGAGAAAAGAGCAACGGAATGGCTGGAACAAAATACACAACAGCCTTACGAAGGTTTAGTCGGGTTATTGAAAAAAATGAAAGACAGTGAATGGTTTAAGACCATTATTAAAACAACGGTTCCAATAATAACCTGGAATCCCCACGAAGCAGCTGCTGGTGATATAGAAGAACTGTTTCAACGCATCAACAAAGGAGGGATCCCATTAGCTAACATCGACCAGCAATATTCAGCTTTATGCGTTTATAGCGGAAACGAGGTAAAAAAAAGCAACAACAATCTGGCCGAAAATTTCCTCCCGCCGGAACGGCTTGCTGTCCTAGCAGCCGGGTTGATAGAAACAGAAAAGGAAGGGAGATGGACTCCAGCCGTTGACCTCGACAAGATTAGGAAGTGGTTTTCGAACGGGGCTTCAAATGCTGAGGAATTTAAGGAGTTATACACCAAGGACGGTAAACTAGAAAAAATAACGAAGCTATTGAAGAATGTTTGTCAACAAGTTCCTTCTCCTGTGTATCTTTCCCGGCGGGACGACTGGCTGTTCACCATGTTTTGGACAATCAACAATTTCCCCGAAGCATTCGAGCTGGGCCCAGAGAAGGAAAATAAACAATATTTCCCTCTTTTCTGCATGCTTCCCCATATAATGGTTGGAGCAAACTGTTCCGCCGCATTCGCAACGTTCTCCAAGACTTTCTATGAAGGCATCAAAGATATAGATAAAGAGGGCGTTCCTTCATTACTCAATCTCATGGCGATAGGATGCGCCACCGCTTCTTTGTATCCCAAATGCAGCATGTTTCCTTACCCGACCAAAGAAGGGGGGCTTGATGAAGCACAATTGGAATACAGAGGCTCAGATACTCCCTATCATAGATATTGGCAACGCATATTCACCAAATACAGAGGGACATCGCCCAATCCTCTTCTCTACTTCTACCAGAAAAAATACATGGATCTTTTATTAAAGGGAAGCAGATTCAATCCCGGCATGAGAGCTCACTGGGAATCTCCCTACAACCGTCCCTGGGATATGGATCATATCATCCCAAGCTCATGGTGGAGTAATGAAGACTGGCAAAACCGTGATTACATCGGAAATATCCAGATTCTGGATTTCCGGATAAACAGAAGCAAAAGCAATGACTGTGTTCTGCCAAAAGGCGTCAAAGAAGCTCCATTCAATTTTTTGGAACGCTGTTTTCTTATATCATCGGAAGAATCGGGAGAATTAGACAACTTCTCTCAAAATTCTGATCAAAAGGAGGAATGGAAACAGTACACTCATAAACGTATAAATAAAATCATCTCCTCTCTTATCAAAGACCTGCATCTTGCGGACTTGATCCAGGAAATCAATAATCTTTATGATCCTGAGAATCCAAAAAACAAGGCTTTAGAACGCGCAATAGACCGCTACAAAAAGCTGGCTGACATCCAGAAAAAACTGGGGAAGGAAGCCCGCTGGGGAGTTATGGAATATCGCTGGAAACAACAAAATAAAAACGTTGAACCAATCCGGATTGTTCCTCCTGTAGAAGAAGAGAAAGAGCCTGATTTTTACCACTCTCTCAATGAGATATGTTATGTGGGCTTACCTTCCTCAGAAGGGAATTTACCTCTCTATTCCTGTATTTCCATTCGGATAGACGGAGAGACTCAAATAGGTCAACACCGGGATTTGAGAGTTTCCCTAGAAACATGGAATGAAAAAAAACCTCATTTCAATGATTGGTGGCATAAGAAACCGGGAACAGAAAATGATCAAGAGCAAATAGTGAAAAAAATCAAAAAAGAAAGCTCTTCATCATAGTCGAATTTCATTGTTCTGCCCGCCCCGGTCAACAAGTTGCCGGGGCGGGCATTTTTTATCCATTTCGGAAACATATCTTTTGCCTTTCAGTGGCCGGGCTCCCTTCATTTCCAATACTTACGCGCTTTCCGGAAAAGTTGGCACGGGATTTGCTTATAGAAAAATATCGTTCAAAATAACAGAACCCATATCCCCTAAAATAGGGGATATTAATCTTGACGCGGAAGAATTGCAAAACTATATAACCTCCATATCAACTTTTACGTTTCCCAATGTTCATCAGATTTTACCGGCGTATTCCCCTTATTCCCGGAATCCTCTGGCTCAACATTTCCAAGGGAGGATTCTCTCTGACCACAGGAACAACCGGACGCAAAATAACCGCAAACAAACATGGAATCAGACTTCATCTGGGTTGGCCCGGAACGGGACTGGGCATCGGGCATTTCATCTCCTATGACGCCGTCCAGAAATTGATCACGTCACTCAAAAACAAATAAACAACACCATCACCACCGCAACTATGGCAAACAAACAAGAAACAGACTGGATAGCCAGAATTATCAGCGCCATTATTTTTGCTATTGCAGTTTACCTCATTTTCCGGCCTATTTGTTATCTGTTCAAATCCTGGAAAATCCAAAAAGGAAATAAAACAATCATCCAAAACCTTCACCATAACCTGGGAGACTTCTGGTTAACCGAACAGGAAAAACAACAATTCCTTTTTCACACGGCCCAATGCGATCTGGCCGATAAAAAGATTAAAGAATTTTCCAGCTATCCTCTGCTTGTCCGTAAGGACGGTCAATACGACGAACGAAATCGAGACGGCAAAGAAGCCAACTACTACGCCGAACAAAAGGATAAATCTGAAAAGATAATCAAACAGCTTTCCCGCTCCCCTCTGAAAAAATGGAATCAATTCAATGATTCCCTGAAAGAGGAATACAGTTTGCGTACGGCCAATCTCCTCCTGTGGGCTTATATTCCGTTCCTCCTCGTCATCCGGCAATCAGATGATGGAGCAGGAATCTTTATTCTATCCATGATCTTTCTGGGATTGCTGCAGCTGATCGTTTACAAGCTCACCCTCTCGCTCGTCAAAAATCCGGCCTTTCCATTTACTCCAAAACCCGGACAAGTCACGCTGGATAACCTCAACGAACATACCCGCGGGGAAAAAAACGCTCCTGCTCCATTTCCGGTTCAACCTCCCGCCGAACATCTCGAATTGCGCGGAGGGTACATCTTCGGCAGCCTGGCCCTCATCATCTCTCTGCCCCTCGTCTTCATGTTCAGCCATCAATCCCCCGGCTCCCCTCAACAGATAAGCACCCTGCAAAACAAACAAACCAATTTAGAAGAAGGAATACGGAACGACTTTCAAAAACTGGAAAAAATGCAAAAAGCAATCATCCGGAAAAAAGAATATCTTCTGACTTCTCCCTCCCTGCAGCCTGCGTCAGACACGAATATTTCCGCTTTTTAACATGCCGAAAATGAAAACAGCCAAACATATCAAATGGATCTTCTGGAGCCTGTTTTTCCTGTCCCTGGGGATTGCCTTAACCACAACCAAACGACACGCCCCCAAGCGACAGCATACTCTCTCCGGGAAATATGAGAAGCAAGTAAAAGAACGCAGTCATGTCCGATATTTCATAATGATGTCGGATGCCATCAATTCCGAATTGGACAACCTGATCACAAGAGGGAAAAGATGCACCGGGCGCCATCTTGACGAATATATTCAAAAAAACTGCATCACTCCCATTTCCTGGGAAAATCCCTCTTTCCCGCAATTCCACAGCCTCGATGATTTTCTAAAAAGCGCCGACGAGCTGCTTCAATCAGACTAGTTCTCTTACATCCGAAACTCCTGCCTGCGGATTCCAGTGGAAACCACATTTTAATCACTTCCAGCATCTTTTTCGCTACTGCTTACTAAAATCATTGAGGATGCCGTTTTTATTCGTCAACAACGGTATTGAAACGGCATCTATCAAGGATTGGCTGTTCCGTAATGATTGAAAAGGAAGGCTCAAAACAGTTTATTCTTCTAATCAAAATAAATAAAACATTCACCAAATATAAAAACCTAAATTGTTTAATTTATTCTTGTTTTGTTGATCTTATTTTTTATCGAAGAAATTTTCTAAATACCAATAGCCAGAATATTCTAAAAAATCTTACGGCAATATTACTTGACAATCACGCCCTATACTTATTTTTATTCACAATTGATTTTTTCATATGAAAAATACATTATATCTATTACTAATTTTATCAACAGGAAGCGATACATCCATGGCTGTCACGACTTCTCCAGATTGGACTGTTTCTGAAGGAATTTTTGATAGAACAATAACATACACATCAAAAAAATTGTACGGAAAGTACTCTGTTGATTTAGGAGAAGCAACTATCAAAAATGGGGACTCATTTACCCTATATGTAAGTATGAAAGCCTGTTCTTGGTCAAAAGAAATGGGAACTCCTATCGCCAGTACTGATAATTTCAACGTTTATTTTGGATCATTTTCATATAAAACGGTAAAACTGACAGCTAACAATACTGTTTACGAGATGTCAGGACTTTCTTATAAATATAGCACTTCTCAGGTCGATAGTCGAAACCCAGTAACTCTTTCATTTATATTTCAGTATATAAATGAAAAAGATTCTTTAGTTGGAAAAGATTATTTCATCTTCTCTGCAGGAAAAGATAGTGATGTTAAATTCGATACATTTACAGAATATAATATAAAAACTGATTTCAACTTCACATCACTAACCAGTGAATATTTCAGTATGCCTCCTGCTCAAAATCAAGAAACCATTATTTCCATAACAAAATCTAGTCAGATTCCCGAACCTTCAACAACCGCTTTTTCTCTTCTCGCAATAGTTGGATTTATTTTCTATCGTTATAGATAAAATCGGAACTATATCCTTTAGCCTTGTCCCCCTGCTTCGTAGGGGAATAAAAAAGCTCCTTCCAAAGAAGGAGCTTTTTTGTTAGATATTCAAAGAGAATTTGAATCTATTTTAGTTAATAAAAAACAGAATTATTTACTTTAGCATTATTGCTATATATAAAACAAATCTTAATTGATTCTACAAAATTGTTCACAAAATTTTTAATAAAAACAACCAACAATCTGTATATGAAATTATACTCCAAATAGATACAGGGCCGCATCCGGAAAATTCCGGCGCGGCCCCAAATTTCAGGCATGGAAAGACGGGTCAATATTCCACCACGGGAGCATCCTTCCACAGAGTGTCCATGCCGTAGAATTCGCGCGTTTCCTGCCCCATGATGTGAACCATCACGTCAATATAGTCCACCACGGACCACAATGCCACAGGCGTATCTTCCACATAAGTGGGGAGGGCTCCCGCCTTTTCCCGGACGGCTTCTTCCAGCTCCCGGATGACGGCGCGCAGATGGGGAACGGACAACCCCGTGCACACTACCATGAAATCCGTCAGGGAAGACATGCCCCGCAAGTCGTACACCCGCACATTTTCAGCCTTGGCGTCATCCGCGGCGCGGGCGCACATCCTGGCCAGTTCCATCGCATCGTTGGCTACCATATTCGATTCGTTTCTATTGAATTATTTCTTTTCTCCGCCATCCTTGCCGGATTCATCAGCAGGAGTGCAGGAGGAAGGATCACGCTCTGACTGTTCCAGCTTCTCTTCCTCCTTCCATTCTTCAGCGCCGTCCCCGCAGGGCTCTTCAGCTTCGTCCTTCGCGGAATGGCCGGAATTATCCTTCCCGGGCTGTCCCTCCACTTCGGAAGGCATGGGGGGCGGAGTCACCCTGGCGGGAGGGTTCTTCATTTCCCCGTATTCCAGAATATCCATGACCTGGGAACCTTCCAGCGTTTCAAACTCCATCAGGGCTTCCGTCAGGATATCCAGCTTGTCCCGGTTTTCCGTCAGGATGGCCATGGCGCGTTCATAAGCGCTGTCCACCAGGAAGCGGACTTCCGAGTCAATCAGCTCCGCCGTGGATTCGGAATAATTGCGGGAACGCGTCCCCAGGTCACGGGCAATATAAACTTCTCCCTGGTGTTCGCCGTATTCAATCAACCCCAGTTTTTCGCTCATGCCGAATTCGCACACCATGCGCCGGGCCAGGTTGGTGGCGCTCTTGATGTCTCCGGTAGCGCCGCTGGTCACATCGCCAAAAACGATTTGTTCGGCGCAGCGCCCGCCCATCGCCACGACGAGCTGGTCCAGCATTTCGGACCGGAGCTGGTGCATCTTGTCGTCGGAAGGAAGCCACATGGTCATGCCGAGGGCCCCGCCGCGGGGAACAATGGTCACCCGGTGCAGCGGCTCGCTGTGCGGTGTTTTCAGCAGGCAGATGGCATGCCCCGCCTCATGCACGGCGGTAATGCGGCGCCCCCGTTCGTTAATCGCCAGGCTGCGGCGTTCACGCCCCCAGCTGACCTTGTCGCGGGCTTCTTCCAATTCGGCCTCCGTAATCTCCTTCAGCCCCTTGCGGGCGGCCAGCAGGGCGGCTTCATTGACCAGGTTGGCCAGCTGGGCGCCGGAGAAGCCGGACGTGCCGCGGGCAATCCGCTCAAAGCTGACTCCGGGCGCCATTTTCACTTTTCTGGCATGCACCTGCAGGATCTGTTCGCGCCCCCGGACGTCCGGCAGGTTCACCACCACCTGCCGGTCGAAGCGGCCGGGACGCAACAGGGCCGGGTCCAGAATATCCGCACGGTTGGTGGCGGCGATGACGATTACATTGGAGTTGTTTTCAAAACCGTCCATTTCCACCAGCAGGGCGTTCAGCGTCTGTTCCCGTTCGTCATTGCCGCCGCCCATGCCGTAGCCGCGCTGGCGGCCCACGGCGTCAATTTCATCAATGAAAATCAGGCTGGGAGCCGTCCTTTTGGCCTGTTCAAACATATCGCGGACGCGGCTCGCGCCCACCCCCACGAACATTTCCACAAAGTCCGAACCGCTGATGGAATAAAAGGAAGCGTTGGATTCCCCGGCAATGGCCCGCGCCAGCAGGGTCTTGCCCGTACCGGGAGCCCCGACCATCAGCACACCGCGGGGAATGGTGGCGCCCAGGTCGCGGAATTTTTCCGGATTGCGCAGAAATTCCACCAGTTCCCACACTTCCTCCTTGGCTTCGCTGATGCCGGCCACATCCTTGAACGTCACCTTGTTCTTGTCCGGGGAAATGAGGCGCGCCCGGCTTTTGCCAAAGCTCATGGCCCCCCGGGCCCCGCCGCTCTGCGCCCGGAACATGAAGAACAGAATCACCAGAATGAGCACGATGGGCAGCAGGTTCAGCAGGATGCCGCCCCAGGAGCCGGATTCACGCTTGAACTTCGTATCCGGCCCCAGTAGCTGCTTGACGCGGTCTCCCTGGAATTCCAGGGTAAAAGGCACTTCCACGCGTTCAAAACGCTGCTTGTCCACGGAAGCGTCTCCCGTGGCCGCAGGCCAGATGCGGGTGACAATCTGGCCGACCAGCACATTCTGGTTGCCGTCTTCCGCCAGGATGATGCCGTCCTTTCCTCCGGCGATGCGGCCTTCCAGGGCCAGACGGTTAAATTCAGGCACGGAGAGCTTCTGCGCTCCCTCAGGAATGATGGAAACATTCTTTCCCTCTTCCGTCCGGGACGGGCTCTCCACCACCCTGTAGCCGGAAAGCTCATTCAGCAAAGGCTTGTCGCGGTCCGGAAGGGACATGGAATAAGTAAGCGCAAAGGGAGCCATTTCCATCTTCGGCTGAATTTCCTTCCTGTACACCAGCGCGTGAATAACGCCTTCGGAACCGTTCTCGCTCAGCACCACTTCCACGGGAGCCTTGGGATCATTCAGAACCACGCGCCCCGCCTTATACTGGGCTTCAAAGGATTCCAGATTTTCCTTGCGGGGCCCCAACCCGAAGGATTCAGGGGTGAAAAAGCCAAACGCAAGGACGCCTACAATGAGAAGAACCATGACCCACACGCCCCAGTTGGGGGATTCGGGCCTGCCGGAGCCGGGAAATTTGGGAGGACGGGAAGGACTGGGTGGCATTCTGTCAGACATAATGTGGTTAGCACACAGAAGTTAATGAATAGGGCGGCATGATACGCGAGTCCTTGTAAAATAAAACTTTTTTCCGAGACATGCCAGACAGCCGCCGCTGGGCGGGACCGCACCGTTCCGGGGCCGGGGCTCTTCCCGGCAATAAGGCCATAGCCGGAGCAGGCCTCATTCCCGCTTCCTTTTCCTGCGCCGTCCTTCGTGGTTCGCGCTTTCTCCGTTCATGCGCTGCCGGAGACGCTGCTTCCACTGGGGTACCCTTTCCTCCGCCGGGAGCGCATGGGAACCGGCCTCTTCCCGGCTTTTTTCCTGCCAGAGCCCCTCATCCCGTGCGTTCAGCCGCTCCCGCCTCCTCTGCGCCTGGATTTCCGCCAGTTTTTTGGCTCTCCGGATTTCCACCCGCTTGCTCACCTCCCCGTGGGCGGAGGTCACGCGCCAGGGGCCGATGCGGCGGGGATAAGTAATGGGCGCGCAAACCAGTTCCGCATCCAGAAAACGCATGGAGCCCACCAGCAGGTTCTTGACATTCGCCAGCAGGCCTCCGTCCGTCCAGACGCCGCCCATGCCCATTTCCAGCAGAAAGGCCAGATGGAGCGTCTCCGCTCCCGAGGCCTGAATGGAAAAATCCCTCAGGGAAATGCCCTCCGCCGGTTTCTCGTCCGGGGCGGCCACGGAAGCGGCACGGAGGAGGAACATCGTATCCCGGACCTTGCGGCTCAGGGCGCAGACCAGTTCCCCCACCTTGGGCCGGGCGTCAAAACGGTAATCCTTCACTTCCACCAGCCACAGATCCCTGCGTTCCGGATGATACAGCAGAAAATCCATCTCCTTGCATCCCCCGCAGAAATTCTGTGCCTGCCGGGCATAATAATCCGAGCATTCAATGCGGCACACCACGTAGCCTTCATCGATCCAGAAACGGTGGACGCCCTCCACGTAATAAGCTTTTGACGGCTTATGACTCATAACTCAGCTTCAAATACCTGTCCGCCTGTTCGATTTCCGCTTCAAGAGACTCGATAGGCCCCACGTCCTCCAGGGACTCTCCCCAGGACACTCTTACCCCGGAACGTTCCCCCCGCGGCACGCTCATCCCGAAAAACTTTCTCTTCACCATGGCATTCCGGGGTTCGGAAAGCTGAATCATCAGTTCCCGCAGCAGGAACAGGCTGTGGGAGGACAAAATAACCTGCACCCCTGTCTTGGCAAGCCCCGTCAGGGTTTTCACCAGCACGGGCAGGTGGGAGGCGTTCAGATTCATTTCCGGTTCATCCCAGAACAGGACGGAACCTTTTTTCACGGCCCCGTTCCGGATCAGATAGCTCAGCGTTCCCAGCCTTTTGAATCCTTCCGCCACCAGGCTCATCTCTATCGGCTGCTGTCCGGGACGCTGCAAAAAGAACCGCCCGTCACGCTTCACCACCTTCCCCCCGATAATTTTTTCCAGCCTGGCAACCACGCGCCCGGCGTCCGTACTGATGGGCTCCGCTTCCGCCTCCACGTCCAGATAACGGCAGAGGTCCCAACTGCCGCCGTCCAGGAACTCAGGGAATCTGCTTCCCACCTGCACAAAGCTCGGATAAATGGTCAGAACCTCCCGCGCCGCCAGGAACACTACCGGCACGTTCAAAAAACGCCGGGGCATTTCCCGGATGCACAGCCCCTCCTCCTCTTGCCCCGCCTGGAAATCAAACACCAGGTTCCCCATGCCCTCCGGCACGCCGTCCCCCTCCATGGAGGCCTCCACGCGCGCATGGGCGTTCCCCCGGTTCCGGGCCGTCAGCCCGGCCAGCCCGCGGGAGGCAAATACCCGCATCAGGTCTTTCCTGAGCCGCTGTTCCTCCGCCCACTTCTCCGGCAGGGATTTTCTCCCCCCGTCAGCGCTCCACTTGGCCACGGTATAGCATAATTTCAGCAAATGGCTTTTGCCGGAATCATTGCCACCCACCACCACATTGATTCCCGGAACAAATTCAAAATGCTCTCTCCCGGGAAACACCGTCACGCCGCTCACCAGTAGGTCATGTATCATACCGTTCCCAATGTAGCACAGAAGAGCAGGCCGTAAATGACAAAAGCCGCCAGCTTCCGTCCAACAGGGAGCCTTCCGGAAAACACCGGAAACAACGGGGAAAACGCACATGGACGCCGTGCCGCCCCATCCCCCGCAGGTTCCGGACATACCCGGAAGGCGGCGCATTTTAAGCTTCCCATTGCCGGGAGCCTTATTAAAGTAATCCGTATGAGCGCACAATGGACCACCGCCAGGGAATACACGGACATCAAGTATGAAACAACGGACAACGGCAGCATCGCAAAAATCACGATTAACCGCCCCCACGTCCGCAATGCGTTCCGTCCCCTGACCGTGCATGAAATGCTCAACGCCCTGAACGCCGCCCATGAAGACCCCAAGGTGGGCGTGGTCATCCTGACCGGGGAAGGCCCGGACGCCTTCTGCTCCGGAGGCGACCAGAAAGTGCGCGGGGACGCCGGCTACATCGGTGAAGACGGAGTGCCGCGACTGAATATTCTGGATGTGCAGCGCACCATCCGCACGATGCCCAAGCCTGTCGTCGCCATGGTGGCCGGATACGCCATCGGAGGAGGACACGTCCTCCACGTCGTCTGCGACCTCACCATCGCCGCGGACAACGCCAAATTCGGACAGACAGGGCCCAAAGTGGGCTCCTTTGACGGAGGCCTCGGCTCCTCCTACCTGGCGCGCATCGTAGGCCAGAAAAAAGCGAGGGAAATCTGGTACCTGTGCAGACAGTACGACGCCCGGCAAGCACTGGACATGGGCCTGGTCAACACCGTAGTGCCTCTGGAGGAGCTGGAGGAGGAAACGCTCTCCTGGTGCCGCCAGATGCTCCGCCACAGTCCCCTGGCCCTGCGCTGCCTGAAAGCATCCCTGAACGCTGACTGTGACGGGCAGATGGGTCTGCTGGACCTGGCCGGCAACGCAACCCTGCTTTACTATATGAGCGAAGAAGCGAAGGAAGGGAAAAACGCCTTCGTTGAAAAACGCACTCCGGACTTTTCCAAATTCCCCAGACTTCCTTAACTTCCCCCTTTCCGCACCATGGCACCCAGCTCCGACAATGAAGGCGCTCCCCGGAACGGCACCGCCGGCAGGGATTCCCTGCGCGACCTGCCGGAACATGAAAACATCGTGGAACATTTCTACGATCAGGAAGATCAGGACTCCCGGGAAAAAACCGTCCGTGAAAAAACGCCCTTCTCCCTGATCGGCAATCTCATCTTCCTGCTGACCATAGCCATTCTGGCCGCTATTTCCTGGCTGGTTTACTCTTCCTGGTGCCCACAGAAGACGGATGACCTGCCCGGCTTCCGCCAAAGGGAAAATGCTCCGGATATCCCCAGAATCCTCAAGCAGGCCATCAACAGGGACGCCTCCGTTTCATTCTCGGAAGAAGACATCAACCGCTATCTGGCTTCCTCCATCCACCCTCTGCAGCACGGAGCCCTGGCCATCTTCGCAACCAACCCGGCGGTAGGCATCCGGCTGCACGGCGGCAAGGAACAGCCGGACGGGACTATCGGGGAAGGATACATGGAGATCATCATCGAACGCTATACGGGCATCGACTCCCGCCAGACGATTTCCCTGTTCCTGACGCCCTTCCAATCCCTGGACCCGCATAATTACATGGCGGTGCAGACCCGTTTCGAATTCTACAATGACGAAACGCTTCCGGGAGGAATTCACGTGGGGGGCACCATCGGCAGCCTTTCCGTTCCCCAGGGTTACATGATCTTTCTCCTGCCCGCGTTTGAAAACCTGCTTCAGGCCTATCTGCCGCTCATCCACATGATTGAAGAAAGCGGCATGGGCATTCATATCAGTGAAGGCAGGCTGAACCTGACTCCTCCGCAAAAGCGTACGCTGTAGTAGTTAGAAGGCCCCAAGGCCTTCCGCAATCACCGGCCATCCTTCCAAGCAACAGCCTCCGCTTTCCGGCCCCAGCAATTCAATCTTTCTCCAGATCCCTGACCATCAATGTCATGTATTCCTCTGGCCAGGAATAAGTAATCTGCCCCGCATCATTGAAAACCGCTACCAGGCGGATGGAATCCCTTCCATCTGAAAGCACCAGCACGGTTTCATCCTTTTCAAAATCGTAACGGGGCTTGCCCAATTTGAATGCCTCATTCCTGCGGTCCGTCCTCAGCCAGGCGCGCGCCTGCTCCATCGTCAGCCCCCGCAGAGCCCGGGCATCCCTGAAAACGCGCCGCGCCGCATTCATCGCCGCAGGGCTGGAAACTACCATGCCGTCCCGGAACGGACGGGTTTCCCACATGCGGTCAATATCCCGGTCCAGCGCGCCGCTCATCCCCCCGGAAAGGAAAAACACGGCTGCGGGCCAGGCCAGGAAAATCCCCGCAGCCCATATTGTCAGCCGTTTGCGGCTCCTGGAAAGAGCCGCTATTCCCTGGGCTATTTTCCCCCACTTTTCCACCAGTTCCCGGTCCGCATGCCCGAACAGAAAATTCACCTGTCTGCGTTCTATGCCGCCCCGCAGTTCAGCCACCGTCTTTCCCTTCTCCGGGGCCAGATCCTCCAGTGTGGGGCTTCCTTCCACGAAGTGGCGGAAAACCTTGGGCCACAGCACGGGAATAACCGCAAACCGGATCGTGAGCAAAACCAGGCTGCCCACCAGGCAGCCGCTTACAAACAGAACGTCAAACGAACGGCTGAAAAAATAATCCGGATTCCACATCCAGATAAAAGGAGCCGCCAGATACATCCCCAGGGAAAACAGGCACCATGACCAGACTATGGCGGAAAAACGGCTGGCCGCCACGACTACCCCCAGCAGAAACAAAAAGGCCCCCAGGACAATTCCCCACGGAAACGCTCCGTAAATGGCGGCAGGGAAAGCCAGGATCATCAATGCCGTACCCGCGGGCTGCCGAACTTTTTGCATATCCGGACCATAGCACAAGCCCTTGAAAGCATCAAGAAAGGAAGCCCCCGCAGTCACACAGGGAGTCCCCCTCATCCTCCCCTGCCTTACTTCAGCCAGCCGTATTCCATGATGAGAGCCGCTTCCACCTCCGCATTCTTGGAAGCTTCATTGTCCAGGTCAGCATACATTTTCCTGATATCCTTCCTCTGTTCCAGATATTCATCTCCGGAAACGGATAATCTGGACTCCTTGAACGCTATTTCCTTCATCAGCACACCCCGCCAAAGCTCAAACCTCCTGCGGCTCTCCAGCAGCGCGGCTATCTTGATACGCCGCCGCTGCAGTTCCATCACCACTTCGCGCTGCAGCAGTTCATGGCTTTCTTTGGCCGATTTATACTGGAACCAGGATGTCAGGCGCGTATCCAGCTCCTCCCGCAGGCTCATGTTCACTTTCATATCGCCCGCTCCCGCGAAAAAACCGCCGTACGTCCCGCCCGTGCTGGAAAACAGGGTCGGGCTGTAAAAATTAATATCCACGGAAGGGAAGAACTTCAGCTTGGCATTCAGCACCTGGAGGCGGGAAGCTTCCAGCTCCATGGCCACCATCGTCACCACCAGCAGATCCAGCTGCCGGGACGCAGCCCTGTACCTGCCCCAATCCAGCCTGGGCATCGTTTCAGGTTTCACCAGCCACCGGGCATCCATATTCCCCAGCAACACGGCAAACCCCTGGGAAATCTCATTCAAATTCCGTTCCCATTCCAGGTCCAGCTTTTTTTTCTGGACGCCATCATCGTCATAAGGAAGGGAGCTCAGCTGGTTGTTGTAGCTGAGCTGCGCATTCCGGAAGGAAAGCACTTGCTGGTACAATCTGGCCACCAGCTCCCTTTTTTTCATCTCCAGCGTCTTTTCCGCCGTATAAACGGCCGCCTTGGCGGAATAATAATCAAACGGGATCTGGGTGAGGGACGGCATGTTGAACAGGATGTTCGTATTGTATTCCACATCGCTGGCCGTCACTTTGGCCAGATCGCTCAATTCCTTGGTCAGCATCCAGTCCAGATTGACACCGGGGATAATCTGGGTAAACACATTGATGACGGAACGTTTTGTCGTCTTGAGAGACTGTTCCGATTTCTTCAAGTCAATATTCCGTTCCATCATCATCCCCAGGGCCTGGTGCCATGAAATTTCCTTCCGCGGCAGCCGCCGCCAATCGGGAACGGCATCCATCCGGGCCATCAGTTCCCCCGCTTTTTTTTCCATGTGCCTTTCCACGGAGCAGGAGGTACATGCCGCCGCACAGAGGCAGAGGCACAACGCAGCCCTCAGCCAAGCCATTTCAAACATGGAATACAGGAAAGAACGGACAACCGGGGGAAAAGGGAACATACAAGCCCCTTGTTACATAGCTCCTGCCCCTGAAAAGTCAAGCATCAACACGCCCGGCGGGGGAAGAAGGGAAAAAGAGGTTCTGAAGCGCAGAGAATCCGGTTTTTCCCTTTCCTGTGTAAAAAATACTTACCATCCGATTCCTATCTTGACAAATCATGTGTGATATCACAGTTTATCGGAAAATTATTATCCTTTTATGATGCGTCCTCTTTTTACCTCTTTTTCTGCAGCCTGCTGCTCCCTCGGCATACTTACGCTGGCTCAGTGCGGCGGAAGCAGTTCCGATGCCGAAGGCCTGGCGCCTTCCACCATCGGCAACAAGGTGCTAAACATGCAGGTAACAGGCATTACGGATGCCGCCATAACACTTCCCGCCATTTTTGACATAACCACCGGTGATAACGGGGCGTTCATCGTCCAGACACAAGGGGAAGACATGAACATGTGGAACGGGGCAGGCATTTATTCCTATACCAAAACCGGGAAAAACACGGCGGAACTGAGTCTGTCCTACAACAGAAACAGCGGTTCATCCTCAGAACCCAACACCCTCATGAGCACCATCAGGATTCCCCAATTAACCTTTGAGAACGCCACTCATGCTTCTTCCGGAGAAGGCGGCGCCAGCATTTCCTACATGCAAGCGGAAGACAGGACGCCCATCCCCATCGACGGCATCACCATCAGCGTCAATATCGTATCCCAGTCTTAACAAAATCAACCTTCTATTCATCAAGACATGAATTCCCGCCTTTATATTCCCGCTTTAATTACTCTCGGGCTGGGGCTCCTCTCCGGCTGCGGCGGATCCAGTTCCAACGAACAGGCCTACCTGCCCACCGGTCTTCAGCGTACGTTGGACATTACGCTTCCGGACGGCAAGCCTTACATCTTCTCCTTCATCATAGCCTCAGAAACCACCGCCACCATTTACACCGGAACCAGCCCGTCTGCCTCAACAGCATCCCTGCATGTAGTCAACTACAAACCAGCTTCCGATTCGGCGGAACAGATAGGTTTTTACTGGTCGTCCAATGACGGGGAAACAACCTCCAATCTGGACGCTTTCGTCGTCCTGTATAATCCCCAAAACATCTCCAAGGGCCTTGGTTCAGCCACTTGCAGCGTCAGAGACGCCGAATATACTGAAACGGAAACCCAGCAGGATAACTGCCAGGCGGTCATCAGGGACTTCAGAGTACCCCCCAGCTCTGATCAATAAACCCTTTTTTCATACCTCCCTTCCCGCTTCCATGGCGGGAAGGGATTTTTTTATCCCAGTATCTCTTCCTACCGGAACAGATACGAACTTTCCCCCAGACCGCCGGCAAAGGCGGACATGCCGGAACGCAGATAAAACCGGGAAGCAGATCACGAAGCCCCGTCACTTACTTGAGCACCTTCCCTATGGGGCGGCAGGCGGAAAAGGCAACCGGGATGGAGGAAAGAAGAACACACCCCGCCAGGGAAATTCCCAGCAGCCACAAATCCTGCCGTATATCGGCATAAGTCAGAACGGAGTTTCCCAACTTAAAGAATTCCCCCAATACGATTCTCTGGGTTTTCATGAACGCCCAGACAGCTCCCATAAAGGAAAGGCCAATCAGAAACGCGTTTTCCACGATAAACGCCATAATCAGCAGTACAGGGCGCACCCCGAAGCTCTTCATCAGCGTATAGACATATTCATTCTGACGGAATTCCATAGATGCCAGGGCTGTAAGCAGAATTCCGACAATCACCGCGATGCCGAGGGAAAAACCCGTCCTGCACTCTGTCTGATTGCCCATCAGCACTTCCAGCCTGTCAAGCAGCCCCACGTGAGTCTGAACCATGGTCATGCTGCCGTCATAACGCACCATGTTATTCAGCACTTCTTCTATGCTCCGAATGCGGGCCGCCGTCATTTCATGAACCCGGATGATGTAGCGGCAATTCTCCATGGGAGCCTCCTGTCCGGAACTGAAGGTTCCTTCCGGGGCCAAAATGACTCCGGAAGGATACAGCCTGCCCAGCAAATGCCCCTCCGGCAGAGGAGAGGCATTCAGGGAAAAATCAAAATCCGCTATGGTAACCGTACAAGGGCCCGCCTGCAACGGGCTCCGGGAAGGATTGTACAGGAGGACGGTCGCCACGTCCTCCAACCCGAGCTCGGAAAGAAAGGAACAGGACTCCATATTGTATTCCAGAATAGGGAATACTGTCTTGCCCACGCGCGCCACACCCGCGCGGGCATCATTCAGCACCAGGACATCGCAGCCATACAACGACGGCAATTCATGCTGCAGCAAATTTTTCTTGGAAGGATCCCCGTCACGCACAGTATCAAAAACAATAATCAGATCCGCCCCGTTCTTCCTGATTTCATCATGCAGCATTTTGGCGGAGAGGACATAATTTGCAAGAAAAGAGAGTGCGCACAGGGAAAGGAAAAAAGCCACCAGAATCCGGGAAAGGGGACTGGCCGGACGTTCTTTCCAACGGTGGAGAGTATCTTTAAAAAGATACAGACAGGTTAAAATCAATGATTTCATGAGTCAGGTCGAACAGCCGGGAATCATGCGTGCTTAAAATGCAAATTTTGTCAGATGGATATTCCCTGATCAAATTCTTAATGATTTCCGTATTTCCGTCATCCAGGCCGGAGGTAGGTTCATCCAGCAGCAGCACATCGGAATCCTTCATCATCGTTCGGGCAAGAGCCGCCCGCTGGGCCTGGCCGCCGGATAAACTCCCCGCCTTTTTATGCCTCAGAGATTCCAGGCCCAGGCGGGTAATCAAATCATCCGCCCTCCGCGTCCACTGTTTTTTAGGCAGCATGGCCATTTCCGCGCATAATTGAAGATTTCTCTCCACCGTAGCCAGGGGAAGGAGATTAAGCCCCTGGAACATGTAACTCACCTCCTTGCGCCGGTAGAGGGAATCTGCCTGAACCCTCCGGCGGGGAGTAATTACACGCCCGCGCTGCGGGCTCAGATACCCCGCCAGAATCTTTAGCAGAGTTGTTTTCCCGCATCCGGAATACCCCTTTAAAATGGTGATTCCGGAAGTGAATACCCTGTTGTAATTTTCAAAAATCCACTGCTTGCCTGAATAACTGAAACAGACTGATTCGCATAGCAATTTCATTTTTTTCGAACGATCAATTCCGTTTCCCCATTCACCACCAGCTCCAGATCCGGACGCACTTTTTCAAGAAGTTCCTGCCAGGACGAACATTTTTTTCCTTCCGGCAGGGAAGCCAGTCTCACCTTGTTGAGATGAAACACTTCACCCTGCGGCATGTAATAAAGACGGGCCGTGCAGTTGGACCCCAGCATGGAATGGGCGCGTTCATGCTCTTGACGGGGCAGGCGGAAAAAATACGCCAGCAATTCCCCACCGCCGGAAATATTCTTCTCCACCCGTTTGAAGGCAAAAACACCTTTTAGGGCGGAACCGTCACCCAGGGGGACGGACAGGGAAAGGGATTCCGGAGGCAGATTCGTCAAGTCAGGATCCGAGATGGAAATGGTCAGATAATAAGAGGAGTCATCGCACACGGTCGCAATCGGGGACGCGGCATCCATGTACAGGGATACGCTGTTATCCGACGGCATGGAAAACTGGTACTGCAGTTTCCCGTCAAAAGGCATTCTTAAAATATATTTTTCCTCCTTCTTGCGAAAATCCAGACGCGGCTTGTCTTCCACCAGGGACAACTCTTTTTTGGAAAGCTCAATTTTGTCTTTCAATGCCCGGATGGCTCTTTCCCCTCCTTCCGCCTGCTTGCTGGCGTATTGCCGTTCCTCCCTCGTCAGAGAAGAATAAAATTCTATCTCTTCAAGCTGTTTCTCCAGCTTTGATAATTCTTCCTCTTTGGAAATGCGGTCCTTCAGGATTTTGACCTCCAGCTCCTTGCGCTCCAGTTCAATTTCATCTTCATTGACTGTCGCAATAATGGTATCCTTTTGAACGCGCCCGTCCGCGGGAATCCAGTTGCTGACAATTCCATCCGCCGGCATGACAAAGGAACGCAGCCTCTCCGGGACAATCTTGGCGCGAAAAGTCTTGATAAAACAGGCATCTTGCGATGCCGCCATATCAATTCCCCGGTCGGCCGATTCCGCATTCCAGCCGCAAAGAGCCAAGACCGGGCACAACCAGATGCCCCAAAGACATTTCTTTGCCCTTCCGACCATAATTTCAAACAGGCTCCGCCCCTCCGTTACACGGCAGCAAAGCCCCGCCATAAATGATCAGGCCTCAGATTACCGTGTAGCTCACCGTTCCTTCCGTAGCATTCCAGTTCTGCGCTTCTACCTCGCCATCATCCCCCTCAGCGGGCACCTGGTAAGTGATGGAGCCGGTAAACGTCCCGCCGCAACTCTCACGCTCATCGGAGGAGTTAAAGGAAATATTAGCATCTATAAAGGCCTTGTCCCTGTTTGTCACGACAATCGGCCCCGGAGCCGTCCACTGCCCGGAAGTAATCGTGAAGTTTCCCCTCAGAATAGCGGATGATCCCGTCCTGCGGTACACTACGGAAGCAATGTTCATAGGAGCACTTTCATTACTGCTTGCCGCATTAATGCTTACCTGGGGAAGATCCGAACCATTGCCCGTCAGTTTGACGATAATATTCCACGGCCCTAACCCATCTTCCGTGGAAAGAGAAGCGCTCAAGTCCAGCATGGTGCCGGAAGGAAGGCTTTCCCCGTCACCGCTGCTGCCGCTGCCTCCGCAGGAGAAAAGTCCAAAGGACAAAGCTGCCGCGGAAAGGGAAGATAATACGCACCTGTTCGTCAATCGGGAAAACATAAAGAAAAAGATTTTCTTCAAGGATAATGATTCCGTACGGCTCGTCAACACATAAATAAAAGAATATTCTGGGGGGTCGTTCCGTTTTTTTGCGGGACGCCCCGGAGCCTGCGGTCCGCATCCATTTCCCCGACACGCGCACCGGATTTTCCGTCTTGCGGAGGAAATACAGGCGCCAATCCCGCAGACCGCAAACATCATCCGGCCCTTTCCAGCCTGCGCTTGAGGACGCGGCCTGTGACCAGCAGGGGGGCCGCCCCCATCAGGAACAGAAACAGGGAATCCTTCCATGGGGTGGGAACCGTTCCGTCATCCGCGCTGTATCCGGAATCCCCCGGAAGCTTCCCGGCGTCTCCCCAGGGCAGCGGCTGACGGCGGGCCAGAAAAATTTCCGGCCTGTCCAGGGCATCCCGGCTGACGCGCTGAATCTCGGCGGATTCGTCCAGCATCACAACACGGTCATTGACATAGAAAGATTTGACGGACGGGCGGCCCTTACCCAGGAGTTCCAATTCCGCAATAGTCCGCTTGTAGCTTTTTTCCGAACCGTCAAGAGCAGCCCTCCGCACCTGCCGGACAGCGGCTTTGGCCTGTTCCGGGCCATCCGCTCCAATAGCGGCAATGTGGAGCAGAGCCATCTTGAGCAGCTTGAATTCTTCAAATTCCCTGTCATCCAGATGAGGGCGTTCCTTCAGGTCGTCCACTTTCTCCTGAATGATTTCACGCTCCCTCTCCCATACATTCCTGGACGCCTGATCCACCACCATCATTTCAAAGGAGTAGCGCAAAGGGCAGAATTCCGCCACCAGCGGCACGCGCCCCGGCTTGAGGCGCCCGTGTTCATCCGTACGGTGGGCGGACCACGGAATGAACTGGTTCATTTCATCAAAGTGGACAATGGCTCCGGCCATCAGTATCTGGGGTATCAGAAGCAGAGGCACCATGTTAAGCGCCGCCCTCTCCGTCCTGGCGAAGACGGAGACCAGCAGTGACAGGCTTACGCCGACGAAAGCCGTCAGGGTCATCGTCCCCAGGTAAATCAGGAACATCTCATGGATTTCCAGAATGGAGTTCCCCACCCACAGGAACAGGGCGGACTGCACGGCGGAGAGCCCCGTCAGCACCAGGGCCTTCGCAAGAACATAACCGGTCACGAACACCTTGGCGTTGCTCTCCCTTTTGAGCAGGGCACGGTCCTTAAGCACTTCGCTGGCAGCCCCGGTCAGGCCGAAAAACATGGCCACAATGGTCGCCAGGAACAGGTAGGAAGGTATGTGAAGGGCCGTGGCAAACGTGTATTCCGGGCTGGAAGAGGCGCGCAGGGTCACGGAAATCAGCAGTGCCAGAACCGGACCTTCCAGCAACATGGTGTACAACCCCATGCGGCTTCGCACGCGCCCCAGGAAGGTGCGCACGGCCCAGATGCGGAAAAGCCGCCAGAGCTGCATGACGCTGCGCCTGGGGACGGGGGGAAATTCCAGCGTGCCCTCATACAGCGTCCTGGGGGCGCCCCCTTCATGATGATGCCCCATCACGTTGCGGAACCGGTAGCCTTCAAAACGCTCCTGCCACAGGCGGGGATGCTGCCGTCTGCGGCGGTCATGCCAGGAAAGGGGGGCTTCCAGCACTTCAAACACGTAGTCCGCGCCTCCGGCCGTCCGCGCCTCCTCGGAAACGTCAATGGCCATGTCCGCAGCGGCCTTCCGGAAATACCGCATCATGCCCGGCACGTCCCCCCAGTAAGCCATCTGGCCGCCGTGATCCAGCACCAGCACTTTGTGGAACTGGTTCAGAATAGCCGTGCTGGGCCGGTGCATGGTGGCGATTACCATTTTATCGCGGCTCATGCTCTGCATGGTCTGCATGACCAGCTTGGCATCTGACGTGGACAGGCCGCTGATAGGCTCGTCCAGCAGGAAAACGTCCGCAATGCCCGCCAGGTCAAGCCCCAGGTTCAGGCGCGTGCGCTCCCCGTCCGAAATAGTGCGGGCGTTCATCTCACCTACGCGGCGGGAAGCGATGTGCGTCAGACCCAGGAATTTCAAAATAGCATTTACGCGCCTGACGCGTTCCGACCGGCTCAGCCGCGGACGGCGTATAATGGTGGCCTGGGAAATGTGTTCGGAAACGCTCATGGCCGCATCCAGAATATCCTCCCGGGGAATGAAAGCGATATAAGGACGGATGAGATCCGGGGCGCTGTACAGAAGCTGGTTGTTGTAACGGATGCAGCCCCGGGTGGGCGGCAGCTGGCCGGCCAGCATGGAGAGCAGCGTGCTTTTCCCGGACCCGCTGGGCCCCAGGATGCACACCATTTCCCCGCGTTTCACGGTCAGGTCGATATTGTCCAGCACGCGTCCGGAGCGCAGAAATTCCTTAGTCACCCCCTCCACGCTGAGGGTCCTGATCGCATGGTATTCTTCATCCAGCACCCCGGCGGAAAAACGGCAGCGCAGCGCGTGATAAACGTTCAGATGCACCACGTCCCCATCCCTCAGGGAGACCCTTCCCCGGACGAGACGGCCATTAAGCAGCAGAGGCATGGAGGCCTCCACCACTTCCAGCCAGCCGGAATTGGTAGCGCTGGAAAAAGAAACCTCCAGAACCGCACCGGGAGCCAGTCCGGGCGTCAGCAGCATGTCTCCCTTGCGCGCTTTTTCCGGCAGATTGGTCACCCGCAGCTTGCGGGTGCCGGGATCCAGGCGGAAGCGGCGCCCGATGTCCGACATGGAATTCTGCACCTCTCCCATGGAGAAAGGCCCTTCCCCGTCCAGCGTGAAGGAGGAGTAATAAGCCATGCGCACGCTTTCACCGGGGTACAGACGGCACCCGTCAACCGCGAATTCCACCTCCGGCCTCAGCACTTCCGCCTCGCATTCCAGTCCCATGTTCACGCGCACCTCGCTGGCTCGGGAACGCACCCGGCTGATTTGCAGAGAGCCGCCGTCCAGGGAAATATAGCATACTTCCTGTTTGCCCGAACGCTTGCAGTTCAGAAAAAACGAGAAGTCCTCAAAGCTCAGCGGACCGGACGGCAACAGCACCACCTGCCCGTTGGTCAGCGGCATCACCCCGCCAGGCGGCAAATGGCGCCCGCGCACCACGATAGGGCGGCCGCCGTCGTTTACCACCAGCACCAAGCGGGAACACCGGATCAGGCGGAAGGAAATGCCCTTGTCCTGCTCCGGAAGGGATACCTCCGCGCCGATGCCGGAGGAAAAACTGACACTATATGCCGGCTCCTGGGCTTCCACGTCCGGCGTCATCAGCAGCTGCCTCAAGTGGTTTGCCGTTCCCGGCAGTTCCAGACCGTACGTCACCTGGTCAAACAGCTCCCCGGTCATGCGGGAATCTCCCGTATTAATCAGCAGGGAGAGCACCTCCAGCGCTATCGTCATGCGTTCCGTTTCATCCCTGCCGGAAGCGGCGGAGGCCAAGACATCCGCCACCGTCAGGTTGGCCCTCATGGATCGCTCGAAACGGGTGGAAAGCCAGCGGTGCTCCACCTCCGGAAAAGTATAGCGCAGAATATCCAGGGCGGCGTCCGCATCACGGGCGCTCAAATGGCGGCGCCCGCTCAAAATAGTAGCGAACAAATCCACCAGCGTGCCGGCATGCACTTTCATGGAGCCGTCGTCACGGCGCAGCCACGGTACGTAGGCGCCCAACGTCCTGACCAGATTCAGCCTCCAGTGAATCAGCTTGGAAGGAATGTCAAAAAACCATTGGATCATGCCCGGGAACGCGTTGCCGGAACCAGTAGTACAGGGATTCCCTCCCTATCTCAAGCGCAACCGGAATTTCACGGAGAAATGACAATATTTTCTACAGCTTTATCTTGCAATAGGTCCGGAGGAAGTATAGTTCTGTCCAATGTTCATGCTTTCCGCGTGAAAGCTAGCCAAATACATCAACATTATCACAACATGGATATTTTAGTTTCTACTCTTTGTGACTTCGCCGCCGACTACCAGGGCAAGCTCTGCATCCAGGGCGGTTTTGATTCCCTGGTCGCCCGCCAGTTCCCGGTCGTGCATCCTGTCTGCGCCGTTGCCCTGCGCATCTGCCTCACTCCTGAAGACGAAGGCACGCACGAACTGGGCCTGAGCATCGTTGATGCCGACGGCACGCCGCTGGACAAGGAACGTATGCCCATCAAGATCAATTTCCCGGTTCCCGCTTTCCCGGAAGGAGCCTCCTTCTTCACCCGCAACCTGATCATGAACTTCCAGGGACTGCGTTTTGAAAAGCCGGGCAACTACTCCATCGACCTGACGGTTGACGGCGAGCTCGCCTCCCGCGTGCCTTTCCGCGTGGTTCAGGTTCAGGAAGAAGCCGCACAGGCTTAAGCAACCTCCCCTTTCCATCAAACCGCCTTCCGTTCACCCGGCAGGCGGTTTTTTATTGGCGCGGACGGCCACCCGGAGGAGCGGAACAATCCGGCCCCGGTTTCATGTTACCTGAAAACCGCAACGCCTGGCCCCGGCCTAAAAGAAAGGATGCCCGGCTTTTTGCGTCCTCCTTCCCCCTTTTTCATTGCGGTTCCGCACCGGATTGGCCATGATGCGGACTGCTCCAACCGCCATGCAAACCGCACGCCTCCAATACGACAGGATTATTATTACGGGCGCATCATCCGGTTTTGGGGAAGCTTTTGCCGGGACACTGGCCCCCCATACAGCAGAACTGGTGCTCATCGCCCGGAATGAAGCCGCCTTGCGCCAGCTTGCCGCCTCCCTGGGAAAACGCTATCCCGGCCTTCACGCCGCCGCCCTTCCCTGTGACCTGGCGGACGAAGCCTCCCTGAACACGCTCATTTCCCGCCTGGACAGCCTTCCACCGGGAAAAACCCTTCTGATTAACAACGCCGGAGCCGGAGATTACGGAGATTTCGCGGACGGCCGCTGGGAAAAGATACGTTCCTTGCTGCGCCTGAATGTGGAAAGTCTCACCCGCCTGTGCCACGCCCTGATCCCCTCCATGAAGAAAAACGGAGGGGATATCATCAACATCAGCTCCCTGGGAGCTCTCCTGCCCATTCCGGATTTTGCCGTTTATGCGGCCACCAAGGCCTATGTTTCCAGCCTGTCGGAAGCGCTGCGGCTGGAACTGCGCGAACACGGCATCCGTGTGCTGGCCGTCTGCCCCGGACCGGTTTCCACAGGCTTCGGGAAAGCGGCGCGGCGCCCAGGTTTCACCGGGAACATGATGCCGGGCCGCAACGCTTTTGACACGTCCGTTGAAACCGTCGTAAAAGACAGTCTCCGTGCCCTGGCCCGCGGACGCGCCCGGGTCTTTCCCGGCATGAAAATACGGCTGGCCGCCATGCTGCTGGCCGCCGCCCCGCTGGGGGTGATACGCCTTTTCATGGGCAGACGCCCCCGGAAAGTTCTGCCGGAATCCAATGAATTGCCTCCTTCAATATCATGAAAGCGCACCGCCGCGGAATACCCCGCCTCACCTGGTTCAAGCTCGCAGTCTGCATCTGCCTGGCAGCCATGGCAGCCTCCCTGTTCACACCGTATCCCGCTCAGCTCATACGCGCCCTGAAAGGGGAACCGGAACAGGCGCCGCCGGATTCCGGAGCCTGTACGCCCCATGAATCCCCTCCCGCGGAACAGGCCGGGCAGGATGCCCCCGCCACCACTGCGCCATCCGCCTCCGGAAAGGAGCCCGAAGAGGAGCGGCTATACATTCCCTGGACGCCGGAGCGCACAATCGCCCTCCCCACGGTGCAGTATCCTCCATTTCCTCCCGTACTTCCCACAAAGCCTGCGGAGGGGGCCATGACCCATATTTATGAACTGTCTCGCGGCCTGAACCTGAAAACGCAGGTTAATTTCCAGCCCGGCACTTTGGCCTCCAGGGACAGGGAAACCAAAAGCAATTACCAGATGACCATTTCCCTGAACGTCAAGCAGCCCAAAGCATTGATGAAAAAGGAAGACATTCTGAAACTCAATCCGAAACTGGAAACCATGCTTCCCGGCCTGTCCACCCTGTTCAGGAATGCGCGCGTCTCCCCTTATTACGGGCAGATTTACGTCCGCAAACAGACGGAAATCCGCAAAAACCTGGCTTCCCTGCTCAAACTCCTGGATCGCCATAATTATTACGATACGGAGACGATTCTGGAAATCGCCTATCCGGGCACGGGAAGAAAGCTCCTCTGGCTGCAAAGTGAAATGGACGTTGTTTCCGACGGCTCGGACGGAGACCGGTTGACCGCCATGCCGGATAAAATCCTGAAAAGCTCCTTCTACCAGCCCAGTACTTCCTACCGCTGGAAAAAACGCACGGACAAGCCTAATCCCCTGCTCAAACCCTGGCAGCAGAGGCTGGCTTCCTACAAGAAAACGCTGGAAAAAGCTCCCTCCGCGGAAAAAACGGCTCTGCGCCGTAAAATAGACCACGCGGAACGGGTCATTGAGGAATTGAAGAGGTACAGCTTCCTGATTTCGGAATACGATCCGTTCATCGTGGTTCCGCTGGGGGTCGTCAACCAATCCTCCCCCTTCTCTCCGCAGTTCGGGGATTATGCCGTCGTCATCGTAGGGGACAAGCTGTACCCGGCCCTGGTGGGAGACGCCGGACCGCGCTACAAAACGGGGGAAGGTTCCCTGCGCCTGAGCCGCGAAATCAACCCCAAGGCGGGCCCCTACAGCCGCCCCGTCTCCGACCTGAAGGTCAGCTACCTGATTTTTCCCGGTTCCGCAGAACCTGAAGCCGGGCCTCCCGACTATGAAAAACTTACGGCCAGATGCCGGGAACTTCTCAACGAAATAGGAGGCACAGGGAAAGAATTCAAGCTTCACCAATGGGAAGACCTGCTGGCACCCAAGCCACCGCCCGCCCCCAAACCGGAAAGCGGCGGTGCAACGGAAACATCCGCGGATAAACGGAAAAAGGAGGGAACTCCCGGGAATAAGTCCGAGCCTGAAGCGGTTCCGGCGGTTTCCCCGCAAACCCAGCCGGCTCCGTCAGCCGCAAAAAACGCCGCATAGACTACAGAGCCTCTTTCCAGGAGAAAAGGAAGGCTTTCCACACCCGGGAATAAACGTCTCCGCGCGTAATTTTCACCTTCCCGGAAGACGGATGCAGCCGCTCCTCCCGCTGGAGCAAACCCAGCGTATCCAGTCCCAGCCAGGCAGGCAGGACAGTAGAAAAACGCAGCCGCCCGTTCCGCAGAGATTCCGCGTAAAACACGCCCTCCTTCAGCCAGCGTTCCGCACGCTCCAGCCATGAACGGTCATCTGGTGCAGGCAAATAGCTTCTTCCGCGGGCGAGGTCTTCCTCCCGGTCACGCAGAATATTCACCAGTTGCAGTCCCATGCCGTAGTGCCTGCCCCAGCGCAAAAGCTGTTCCTCCGGCTGCGTGCTGAAACCCTGGCCCAGGGCCAGCAGCCCCAGCCTGGTCCAGAATTCCCCTACGCAGCCGGCCACCATATAAGTATAGTGCTCCAGCTGTTCCGGGCATGAGACGGCAGCGTTGCTTTCAAAATACACCAAATCCCACGCCTGCCCCTCCACTATGGAGGCCAGCACCCGCCGCACCAGTATCCGTTCACGAGGAGAAAGGGTTTCCAGCAGCGCCAGGCATTCGGGGAAACGGGCCAGCAGTTCCGCCTCCCCCCGGTGCGGCTGGACTGTGGAAAGAACACCCAGACGGCCAAAACAGGTGGCTGCCGCCTCCCGGGAGGCGGAACCAGACACTGACTCCCCCATCATCCTCAAAAGCGCCAGGCGCTCCCGGCAATCCATGTCCACGGCATCCGCCACCGTATCCGTGGCGCGCGCCAGCAGATAGCCCACGGCCACTCCGGGACGCATTTCCCGGGGCAGGAAGCGCATGCTCAGGTAGAAGGACCGGGAGACGGCCGATAGAAGCTGATTAAGGCCTTTCATGATTTCTGCAGGCCCAGCCTGTGCATTTTATAATGGAGTACCCGCGGGGAAATGCCCAGTTCCCGAGCCGCGGCGGACATATTGCCCGGAGAACGTTTCAATGCGGCCACAATCAATTCCCGTTCAAAGGAATCCACCATGGTTGGCAAATCAGCGGGAGCCTCCCCGTCACGGGAATAAGGGGCGTCATGGCTGGGCATCTGGAGGGAAGCGGGAAGATTGTAGCCGTAAATGCAGTCGTCCTGCGCCGTAATGACGGCACGCTCCATACAGTTTTCCAGCTCCCGCACATTGCCGGGCCAGTGGTAAGCCATGAGCATGTTGATAGCAGGAGTGGACAGCCGCTTGATAGCCTTCCCGTATTTCAAATTGAACTTGGAAAGAAAGTGTTCCGCCAACAGCATGACATCCCCCTTGCGTTTGGACAGATCCGGCATGACGATGGGGAAAATGTTCAACCGGTAGTACAGGTCTTCCCGGAACTTGTCCGCCGCCATCAATTCCTCCAGATTGCGGCTGGTGGCGGCGATGAAGCGCACATCGGCATGCAGCTCCCTGTTGCTTCCCACGCGGGAAAAAGTTTTTTCCTGAAGAAAACGCAACAGCTTTACCTGCATCTGGAGGCTTAAATCCCCGATTTCATCCAGAAACAGGGTGCCGCCGTCCGCCGCCTCCGCACGGCCGATGCGGCGGCTGGTGGCCCCGGTAAAAGAACCCTTTTCATGACCAAACAGCTCGCTTTCCAGCAGGTTCTCCGGCATGGCCGCACAATTCAGCGTTACCAGCGGCTTATCCTTCCTGCCGCTCAGGTTCACCACGGCGCGAGCCACCAGCTCCTTCCCCGTTCCGGAACTTCCACGAATCAGCACCGTGGCATCGCTGGGCGCCACCTGGCGGATCTGTTCATACACCTGGAGCATGGTGCTGCAATTGCCGATCAACTCGCCCGGATTGGTAGTCAGAAGCTCCCGGAGTTTCTCATTTTCCGCGACCAGGGCGGCACGTTCCTCATGCGCCTGAAGGCTGGCAGCCAGAGCATCCCCCACGATATTGCCTACAATTTCCAGCAGTTTCTGATCCCGCTCCAGATCGGTGTCCCGATCTACGGCACGGTCAATGCTCAACGTGCCGATGACCTGCTGCAAATGAATGATGGGAACGCAGATGAACGCTACTTTTTCACCGCTTTTGCGCGTGCGGGTACGGTTCAGGAACCTGGAATCCCGGGAAATATCCTCAATTACATGGGGCCTTCCCGTTTCCGCCACATGCCCCGTAATGCCTTCCCCCACATGGTAATGGCCGCGTTTCATTTCCTGCTCGTCCAGGCCGTGGGAAGCTTCAATCATCAAATCATTCCCACGGCGGATGGTAAACGTGCCGCGCAGCATCTTCATGCGGCGGTAAAGCACGTCCAGGATATGCCGGAGCAAAGCCGTGCCGTTGCGTTCATTGACAATGGCGGAGCTGATTTCCTTCAGCACGACCATCTCCAAATCCGGTGACCTGTTTACTTCATTCATGCAATCCGGGAACTGGGCGAATATTAACCGCACGCCCCCGCCATACCAACTACTTTTTCTTTCACCACCATGCAGCCGGGCAAAAAACGGCACAGAAAATATGGATAATACCCTGGCGCTTAATTTTAGCGATATTACGGACGGAAACCAAAAGATTTTTACAAAATTGTAATATGGAGCACCTGTTTTATTCCATTTTACATGTCCTCGTCTCCGCCGGCCTCCCTTTTCATCATCTCCGTGATAACCTGGAACAATGCGTTGCGGTACAGTACGCCGTCCAGCCGCCCGGTATTCTTCCAGACCACGGGAAAGGCGGGTAGATGGGTTTGTTCAAACAGCTTCAAAGCATCCGTCAGATGGGTGCCGGCGTCCAGCACGGGAGCGCCCGTACGAACCAGGGCCCCGGCATCGGGCGGAGTTCCCCCTTTCTGCTCCTCCATCTGCCGGCGGACCTCCAGAAAATCCTCCGGATAAATGGCTCCTTCATAAATCCCATCCTTATTCACCACAAAAACCAGATCCCCGGGGTTCCGCAGCATCAGGGAGGAAACATCATCCAGGGAAGCGTCCGGAGCAACCTGGGGCACCACGTGCCGCGCCAGGTCATGCACATGGACCTGCGCCATGGGCAGGTTGACGACAGACGCCGGGCTGCCGGCCAGACTGGCGGCATACATGGAACGCGCGCGAATCAGCTTTCCCGTGCCATAAGCGCTTACGACGCCAATCAGCAGGGGATAAATCATTTGCCCGCTCATGGAAAACTCCACCACCATCACCAGGGCCGTCAGGGGGGCCTGAGCCGCTACGGCGAAAAAGGACGCCATCCCCACCATCGCATACGCCACCGTATGGTTGCCCTCCATTCCTAGGGATGTCAGAACCGTACTGAAAATAAACCCTACCATGCTCCCTACGTACAAAGTGGGCGTCATGGCACCCCCCACCGTACCGCAGCCAAACACCACCGCCACGGCAGACACCTTCACCAGAAGCAGGATGAGCGCCTCCCTCGTACCGTAATCCTCATGAACCAGCCCGGTAATGAGAGCCTGGCCATTGCCCACCACTTCCGGATAAAAAACGGCCAGAATCCCCACAACCAGCCCGGCGGCCGCCAGGCGCAGCGGCAGAAGGGATTGGCGGCCATTCAAATATCTGGCGGCCGCATCCAGCAAACTGACCCATCCCCTGGCCGCCACGGCCGCCGCAGCCCCCAGGGCAATGCACCAGAGAGACTGGGAAAAGACGGTAAAGCTTTCAAACGGGGAACTGTATAGGGGAGAGGGATCCCCCAGCAGATGCAGCATCACGAATCCGGTACAGGAAGCGATGAGCAGAGGGGCCAGAATATCCATGCTCACGGTGCCGATGATGATTTCACTCACGAACAGGCAGCCGGAAAAAGGGGCATGGAACGCCGTCGTAAACCCGGCCGCCGCCCCGCAGCCCACCAGCAGCCGGAGCCGCGGAATGGATACGTGCAATCGCTGCCCCACATTAGACGCAATCAGAGCGGAAGACTGGATAATAGGCCCTTCCTTGCCGATGGCCGCCCCGGAGGCGATGCTCCATGCCGCGGAAAAAACCTTCAGGGCGGAGGCCCGGAACTTGATCAGCCCGTTCCCTATGGACATGGCCTCCATGTATTCCGTAGCCTGTCCCGGCATTCTCTTTTTCAGGAACAGCAGGATGCAGCCGGCCACCAGGCCGCCCGCAACCGGAATAAACATGCGCCATTCCGGCTTCACCAGGGAAAAAGTGCCTACGCGGGAATCCGACCAGATGCCTGTGAGCATCCACTGGATTACCTCCACCATCCACTCAAAAAACAGAGACATGCAGGAACCCACCATCCCCACGAGCACGGCCCACACATAGGTCACCTGCCTTTCCCCCACTTTCCAATGATGAAACAGTTTTAAAATCCATCCATACCAGACGGAATCCGGCGGTTGGGACTGGGGGGACGGAGAACTCATGGGAAAGAAGGAAATACTATTTCATTGCGACAAAAAAATACCTCGGTTCGTTCGATACGGAAGAAAAAATCTCCCAGCCCCGCCGGAACAAGCGAAGATTCGCAACGGGCACTCTGGCGGCTCGTCCGGAACCTATTCGAGGCCTGACTTCCTCTCCGGAAGTCAGAATGTATATTTGAAATTGACGCCGTAATAGAAATCATCACCCAGCCCCTTTTGCTTTACCACGGTCAGCGCCTGGCTGTAATTGGTAAACAATTCCACGGTCAGGCGCCCGGTGGCTCGGAAAGTAATGCTCAGATTATAATCCAGGGCATTGGAACCATGGTGCACCACCGGGCCTACATACCCTCCATTGTAACCATAGCGCACCACGGCGTCCACCCGAACGCAATCCGCTATTTCTTCATGCAGTCCCGCAAATACGGCGTAATATCCGCGGAACGTATGGTTGTTATACTGCCAGTACAGGTCCGTGCCGCCAAACCAGCGGTCGGAAAAATGGTAAGTCGTTTTCAAGCCGGGACGAGGAATTCCCTTGTCTCCCGGAAAAACAAAGCTGTGCTCGTACCAGGGCATGACCGTCCAGTTTCCCAGTTCCCTGACGTAATCCAGCCGGTATTTCAGCTCCGCATGATTCCGGTGATCCGTGGAAACGCCGTACCATATTTTCCCTACCCACTCTTTATATTGTATTTCAGGAACAAACATGCAGAGCGAGCCATCCCACAAGTCCAATCCCTCGCACTCGTACTTGCTGGCCCATCCCGTCTGAAACCGCACATAAACACGCTCATCCGCAGGACCGGCCAGGGAAAGGGGGTGGGGGCATGCCGTCTTCAAATGATAGGCCTGCTCCTGGCAGACAGCCGCCGCCCAGGCTCCGGGGCACGCCAGAATGCCCGTGCAGGCCGCCAGCGACAACAGAATTACGGTTTTCATCTTCATATTGGTCATGGCTGGAGATTTTCTGAAATGACGTATCCGGAAGAGGCACCATCCTCCCATGGGAACCCGCACCCTGCTTTTGCCGCAAACGGATACTGCGCCCGAACCCGGACAAATACCTTTTGAAGATGAGACCAGCATAAAAAAACAATATTCAGTTCCAAGGACAAAAAAAGACGAATTCCCCATGAAAGACTGTGTCAGCAGCCTTTGTATCTATAACCGTGTCCATAAAATTCATTATCCCCGCACTCGTCCTGTCCGCCGGCCTTCCAACAGCTTTCCCACAAGAACAAATTATTCCGAAACCGGCGGAAATCACATTGTTCAAAGGAAATCCGGCCCGGCTCACACCGGATTCCTTCATCATCACGGCAACACAGGACAAGGCTTTCCTGGATCAGTCTGGGCAATTGCAGCAGATGCTCAGCGAAGGGACGGGGCTCCCCCTTCCCCTTCAACCGTCCGGACAAGCGTCGCAGAAAGCCGCCTGCATCATCATCAAAAAAGACCCGTCTCTGGCAGCCAGAGGAGAAGAGGCCTACTCCATCCAGTCTTCTCCAGACGGAGTCATCCTTTCCGCCGCCGATGCCAAGGGCATCTTTTACGCGGGACAAAGCCTGGTCCAGATGATGCCCGCCATTTTCCACGACGGGAAGGCGGATAAATCCGCCGTCCGGTGGAACATTTCCAAAACCCCGTTCCACATAACGGACTACCCGCGGTTCTCCTGGCGGGCTCTGATGATTGATGAAGCGCGCCACTTCTTTGGTGAAAAAGCCATCAAGCAGATCATCGACCAAATGGCTCTGCTGAAAATGAACATCCTGCACTGGCATCTGACGGACGACACAGGATGGCGCGTTGAAATCAAGAAGTATCCGCTCCTGACCACCATCGGCTCCAAACGCAGGGAATCAGAAATCGGCACATGGAACAGCGGCAAATCAGACGGAACGCCGCATGAAGGCTTTTATACCCAGGAACAAATCAGGGATATCGTACAATACGCAGCCTGCCGCAATATCACCGTCGTCCCGGAAATTGAAATGCCGGGCCATGCCAGCGCAGCCGCCGTAGCATATCCCTTTCTGAGCTTGAAAACGCCCAGGGAAGTACCCACCACATTCATCGTCAACACAGCATTCGATCCCACCTCGGAAAAAACTTATACTTTCCTGTCCGATGTTCTGGATGAAATCGCGGCGCTCTTCCCCGGCAGGATCATTCATATTGGCGGCGATGAGGTGCGTTATGACAGGCAATGGAAGGGCATTCCGGAAATTGAGGAATTCATGAAAAAAAACGGCATGAAGAGTTACGCGGACGTCCAGATGTATTTCACAAACCGCATGTCCGGCATTATTGCCCAAAAAGGCCGCCGCATGATGGGATGGAATGAGATTTACGGACATGACGTCAACGGAGACGGAGGAGGAAAAGCCGGCGCCAGACTGGACACAAACGCCGTCATCCAGTTTTGGAAAGGCAACACCGGCCTGGCTAAAAACGCTATCCGGGACGGGCATGACGTCATCAATTCCCTTCATACCTCCACCTATTTGGATTACAGCTACGGCAGCATTCCCCTGCAAAAGGCATACGGGTTCGAACCCGTTTTTCCCGGATTGGAGGAACAGTACCATTCCAGAGTCAAAGGGCTGGGCGCTCAGGTATGGACAGAATGGATTTCCACACCGGAACGTCTGCATTACCAGGCGTTCCCCCGCGTCTGCGCCTTTGCGGAGGTCGGCTGGACACCCGCCGGCAAAAAGAACTTTCCAGACTTCAAGAAACGCCTGAAAGCGTATGGCGAGCGCATGGATCTGATGGGAATCAAGTTTGCCCGGAATGTCATCAGCCAAATAGATAAGTCCGATTTCTTCAACACGCCCAGGATCGGCATATGGACGCCTGCCACCCTAACCGGGAAGGAACATTCGTTTGACGTTACCAAACTGGTCAAGGCGTCCGGCAAATACATCGTCACCCTGCTGTACGGCAGGGGCGCTCACGCCATCGAAATCGAATCCGTAGCCCTGTATGAAAACTCCCGGGAAATCTCCCGGGACACCCATGCGGGCAGGAGCGGAGCCCATAAGGAAAATATCCAGTATATCCTGAATGCCCCGGAACCCAGGCAAGGAGCAACATATACGGTCAAAGCCAAATTCAAAGGGGCCGGAGGCCGGGATTCCCACGGAACAGTGTATTTTGAAACGCCATAAAAACGCTGCCCCGCCCCACGCCAACAACCTCAGGGACCTCACACAGAGCCCCCTTTATTCCGGCAAACGGGGCAGCCCTCCGCAGCCCCGCAGTTTACGGACAGGAGCTTTTCAGTACCATCGTCATTCCAAGGTGCCGGGATGTTCTTACGCCGGGGAAGCAGCTCTTTTCCATCAAGCGGCACGAAACCGATATTCCCAACAAGAGAGGGCCGCCCCAAAAGCAGAATTGACTTAACAAGGCTCCGGAGGTCGTCGCTTGCGAACCTTCGGAGCCCAAATAGCCGGGGAATCGGCAGAAGATGATTTTCATCCGGGAAAACCAAACGGTATTCACATATTATCATCTACCACTTTTTCCACATACTGGAAAAAGATGCTTCCGTCCTCCCCGCTGATTCCATAGTCTCTGACATCCTCGATATTCGCATTTTTGATTCGGGTGATAATATAGACTTTGGAGTACAAAATCCCCCATTCCCCATGCTTTTTCTCATCAAACCAGATATGGTGGTTATAGTATGGTTCAAAATAGATGGTGCCCCCGTCTCTCGGATCGGAAATCGGGCCGGAATATTTAACAACAATATGGCTGATTCCCTTGTAACACCATTCCCTGCCGCATTGCGGATTTTTGGAAAGGGTGGTGCTCATCTCAATGGTGGTGTTCATGACATCATAAGACAGCCTATCCTCATCATGGTATTTGATTCCTTTTTGAGGCAGATTGAACTGATTTTTGATGATAACTCCATCATAAATAAGACGTCCTCCTTTCCATTCCGTCTTCTGCGGCACTGTTTCCCCTTTCAAGAGACAGATTCCCGAGAGAGAAACCATTATTGCACAGGCAATTTTATTCATTGTTATTTTCTACTTTGTTGTTGTTTCAGCAATTCCTTATTAAGGAATTCTTTCATTTCCTGAACAGTTTTTTCAGGAGGGGTCTTCGCATCGTCTCGATACTGCCGCCAGTCGATGCGCAGCTTGGCCATCAGGCGCAATTCACTAAGAGAAAAAGGGACAGTACCCGGGGCATTCGGCATGAAATCCCGGGACCTGTTGCCAATATAATAAATCTGGCTCTGATCCCAAGAACGCTTCATGGTTTCATCGAAGGAAGCTCTTACACGGTCGTCGCTCACTCTGGCTTCCCACTGGAGGCAGTCCGCCAGGCAACCACCCTCGGCCCGGCTTTCCCGGGCCTGCCGCCACAGGGCAAGAATATACCTGTTTTGAAGACTGCACGCAGCCGGCGTCAGGTATTTGCGCGTATACTGCAACTCATACAAAGGCTTGCATACAGCCTTTTCCCTCTGCCCCAGGGCTGCACCACTCACCCTTTCCGGAGTGGGGACAATGCCAGCCAGCGCACCGGATACGTAATAAGGCAATTCCTCAGGCATTCGGATTTCCCACGGTATTTTTTCATTCACAAACACGCCGTTTAAAATGGTATTAAAGGAACCGTTCCGGCAAATACGGAACAGGTAGATCCCCCCCTTTCTGCTCATGAACCTTTTATAAACCCCGGACCCCGCAAATCTGGAAACGCGCGTGCGCGCCTCCACCGGGTAGGAATACCACTGCTCCATGGAAGAGGCGAGTTCCTTCCCCCAATTATTCTGTTCTCCTATAGCAAGATCCCCCTTAATATTGAACTGGAACACAAGGGGGGCGGTTGAAGGGTGCCTTCTGGCTTCCACCACGTAATCCCGTCTGGATTCATTGGTGAGATAACCGTTGGGATTATAAAAATACAGAGCTATTTCATGGACACCTTCCGGCACTTCCACGGCTACCCATATGTCAGGTCCGTCCACAAAACCCGGATACGCTTCCCCGTGGTCATCCCACTCCGCCTCTGTCCGCACAGAATCCGTAGGATCGAAAAGAACGTTGCGGTTATCATTGTCCTTGATACTGTGCACCCACCAGCGCAGCGCGTCCCCTTTCTTGCGGTTGAGCCCCATCAGCCCCTGAATCCAGTAAGGGGACAAGGCCCCCTTGTATCCGGGATAGCCGGGAACGGAAGAAAGGGTACGGAACCGGATAGTCTTGGCTTTAAACTCGGAATTGCTCATGGGAGCATTCGTGGCGCATAGCGTGGCACGCGTGTGCCCATACTTCCCGCACCAGTCCCCTTTTGTAGTCCAGTCCTCTCCCCGGAACACAATACTCTTCCCCGCATGCGCATCGGCTCCCAGCCCTTCCAGCCTTTTAAGCACCACAGAAGGCTCCTCCATCTGCGCCGGACGAGGGAACGGGACTTCATTGTCCTGCGGGTTCCTGTCCAGCTTATAAGCCAGAGCCCCCTTTTTCAGGCGAACCAAGCCCCTCCCATATGTCGCCGCCCAAACGCTCCCGTCCTGAAGCGCCAGCAAAGAAGGAACATCCACGTTTTCCAGCCCCTTCCTTATTCTCTGATTCACCGTCATTTTCTCAGCATCCAGCACATCCACTCCCTGCATCCGGTAGCCGATGAAAATCTCCTTTCCCTGCTGGATAATGGAAGAAATAAAATCTTCAGACAACATTCTGGAATTAGACTCTCCCGGCACCGCGGTCTTCCGTGCGGCAGAACCATACAGATGGGTGTTTTTCTGGGCATAATCACGTCCTCTCATATAACGCCAAGAACTGATGCCGTTACTGTACGCCAGGCCTGAACAGGTACCCACCAGAATCTGGCCCTTATCCGTACAAGTCAAAACATTGCAGATATTGGAAGGCAAGCCGTCACCATACGGCTGGTACGGCTGGCGGGCTAATTGTTTGTTGTCCCAGTACCAGGGGGACTGAACATTCTTCCACTGCATATACCTTGATTGGCGGGAAGAGCAGGATACTCCGCCGCAGGCATAGGCCAGCCACAAATTACCCCTGGCATCAAAACCTGCGGAAACCGCCTGGTCTTCCACCAGTCCGGTGGATCTGTCCAGCGTCTTCCATGAATCGCCTGCAGGGTCATAAATGGATACGCCTCCGGATGTAGCGACGGCAACCTCCCCGGAAACGGGAGAAATGGCCAAAGCATAAACATGCTCTCCATTCAGGGCATTGCTGCGGTCATACATTTTCCATTCCCTTCCGTTAAAAACGGCTACGCCGCTGTCATCCGTGCCAGCCCAGATGCGCCCCTGCCTGTCCTCCGCAATACAGGTGAAATTCTTTCCTTTGGGGAAACCGGAATAATAATCCATATTAAGCCACGATTTTTCATATGCCCGGTCCCCAACCTGAAGACGGTAAATGCTTTCTTTTTCTCCTACGGCCCAAATGGAGCCGTCACCAGCTACCAGCGTGCCGCGAATAAACCGGACCGGACATTCCGGAAGCTGCTCCGGAATCTGGACGGTTACGACCTTTCCTGCCGACCACGCCCCCAACAAAAGGAAAATCAATATGAATGTCCCTATGAAGTGTTTGAATTTAATCAACATAACCAACTATCTCCTGATTATCGCAGGATAATATTATCGGTTTTTATCAATGTCAACTCAATTTTCAATTTATTATCAATTTTGCCCAAATAAAATACGGCATAATCCGTTTAGAATTATGAATATAAATCATTTAATATATGTTAGTTATATTAAAAATCCAAATTCCGGAAAAATCCTTACTAATACTTTTCCATGCCTGGATGGGAAAATGCAGGGAACGGACCTGGCTGCGACGCCCGGCATCCCGTTTTTTCAACATGTTTTCCCCGATGATTCTCTGATTCAAATTTCAAATCCACCATGCGTTTTCCCATATAAAGTTATATCCACCGGCCTTCCTTGCGGCAGGGTAATAAACACAGCTCAAGATCCGAACGGAGGCAGGGACCGTATTGTCATCTACTCTTCCGAAGCGGCAATAAAAAGCAATATGGCCGTTCCCGAAGGAGGCTCCCCGGTGATTGCCAAAGAAGAGGAAGTATTATCCGCACGAACACGAACAATTCTCCCGGAACCGGTTCCAGTAACCAGGTCCGGTACAGCCAGACGGAACCTTGTTGGCAATGGATAAGGTGCTGCTTCATAAAGCGGAACTTGACGGTCAACTGTATATAAAGCCACCAAAGGAAAGGCGTACGGAGTCAGCCCGGCAAACGGAAGATGAAAAACGAAGATAAAGAGATGGGGGAAAATCCCCCCGGCTTCCCCTCAAGATGGACTGTCCGGACGATTATAACAGTGGTCTGCAGGTTGTTATGAGACCCAAGCCCGGAGGTATGAAAAAGCCGCCTCCCGAAAAGATGCGGCCAACTTCACGATAGATAAAATATGGAAGGCGGGGGAACAAACTGCCCTGACATAACCAGCCCCTCCAGACCATTTCCGGAAAGGGGTTTGTTTCGCTCATCAACAAAAAAGAACATATCATTCTGCCCCGGTCCATAGCGGAACAGCCTTTCCTCCCCGGATTGCCAGCCAGGAACCGTTAAATATCCCGCTGAAATATCAAAACACATCAAATAAAGCTCCGCAGCCGTCAGGTCCACGCACAAACCTTGACCACTGCGGAGCTGCGCTTACACACACTTATTCATCCAACAAAAATCGCTCAGCAGAACTTCTTCCATCAGGAATGGTGGAAAGCCGTTCCTTCTTCCGCCGTCATCGGAGAAGAGACCGGGTGCTTCTCGAAGAAAGCGAGCATGCGCTTGTAATCTTCCAGGAACAGGTCAGCCAAATCCTTGGAGAAACCCTGGCGAACCATGACGCGCATCACCACCGTATCCTGACAGTTGGCAGGGAGCGTGAAGGCGGGTACCTGCCAACCGCGGGTTCTCAGCTTGTCCGAAAGGTCAAAGAGCGTGTAGTTCGTACGGGCTCCATCCTTGATGAAGAAGCAGACGGCGGGAATGCCCTTTTCCGGATCGCCCGTACAAATGAATTCGTATGGTCCCAGTTTGGAAAGCTCATCTGAAATGTACTTCGCCACCTCGTAGGCCTGCGTATGGATGTTCGTATAGCCTTCCTTGCCCAGTCGGATGAAATCATAATACTGGCAGATAATCTGTCCGGCCGGTCGTGAGAAGTTAATGGCAAAATTGGGAATTTCCCCGCCAAGATAGTTGACATTGAAGATCAACCCTTCAGGCAATTCGGAAATATCTCTCCAAACGACCCAGCCCACTCCGAGCGGAGCCAATCCGTATTTATGGCCGGAAGCGCTGATGGACTTGACGCGGGGAATGCGGAAGTCAAAGACAATATCCGGGGCGCAGAACGGAGCAAGGAAACCGCCGCTGGCGCCGTCTACATGGATGTCGACGCTGATTCCGGTCTTGTCTTCGTAATCATCCAGGGCCTTGGCAATTTCCGCCGGCAATTCATAAGCGCCCGTATAGGTCACTCCGAATGTAGGAACCACAACGATGGTGTTCTCATCAACCTGTTCCAGCATCCGGTCAACATCCATCTTCCATTTTCCGGGCGCCATCGGGATTTCACGCATTTCAATATCCCAATAGCGGCAGAACTTGTGCCAGCAGATTTGGACAGGGCCGCATACCAGGTTAGGCTTGTCAATGGGTTTGCCTGCGGCTTTCCGGCGGGCTCTCCAGCGCCACAGGGCGGCCATGCCTCCAAGCATGCATGCTTCACTGGAACCGATAGTGGAACAACCAATGGGCTTTTCATTCTGGCTGGCATTCCAAAGATTGGCAATAATGGCAGCGCAGCGCATCTCAATAGCGGCTGTCTGGGGATATTCATCCTTGTCAATCATGTTTTTGTTAATGCTGAGATTCATCAGCATTCTGACCTGTTTTTCATCCCAGGTCTGGCAGAAGGTTGCAAGGTTCTGGCGGGCATTGCCGTCCAGCATCAATTCATCGGACACCAATTGGAAGGCGTCCTCCGCGCGCATCGCGTAATCCGGAAACTCGTCCTTGGGAAGGAGGTTATCTGCTTCCGGAGAGCCGAAAACGGAATTTTCCGCCCGGGCTGTATCGGGTTTTTGATTTGGATCAAACATGACGGTATCTATTGTTTCATCGTTTCCGGGCCAACCGTGGAAGGTCGCCCGCATGAAGGATAGAAGCGCTCGCGAATTAAAGCGTTCATATTTCCATTGTCATTATCCTATGTATAACTTTCCCAGAAAAACACAGAAGCAGTATTTATTTCATTATTTATTGATTATTAAAAATTATTCAATTGCAAACCTTTTTATAAAAACTCGTCAATATCTCATAAACAACTTTATGTATGACATCTCCGTATGATTACAGTTAAGAAAAACGGACATTTCCGGACGCAATCCCCAGACAGAATGACATATTAAAAAACCTATTCAAACAGCACGACATCCATTGGGAAAAACTGCATCACGGACTTTTACGGTTCCTGATGCCGAGGAATGCATGCGCACTTTCAGCAAAGGGAAAATACGGCTTAACCCGGATTTCCATCAAAAAAAACTGCCGCACGATGATAAAACCAACATCGTGGAATCTTCCCTGCTTTTCCTGATGGGCAACTGCTGGTGCAGACAGGGGGAAGAAACGCTCAACCTATACCGGGTTAATGCCGTGGCAAGTTATACCCTTTTAAGGCACGGCTGGCGGCAGAGGCACCATCTCCCTCCTTCCTGCGACTTTCACCCGGTCAACAGGCGGCATTCCTCCAGGATTACTCCCTTTCAATTTTCCGGAAAGCATCCTTCACATAAAGCACATGAGGATAAAGGACAGAATCCGGAGCTACTTTGGGATGGTTGAATTCCGCTATTTTTCTCATTCCAATGCGTTGCATTACGGCTTGTGAAGGGAAATTCACACAAGCAGTAAAAGAATATACCTGCTCAAAGCCGAACCGGGCAAAACCGTATTTCAGGCATGCACAGGCACCTTCTGTAGCATATCCGTATCCCCAGGCTTCCGGCACAAGCCTCCAGCCTATTTCCACACACGGTGTGAAGTCCGCTTCAAAATCAGCCCAATGAAAGCCGAGAAGGCCAATCAGGGAACCAGAATGTTTCAATTCCACTGCGTACAATCCATATCCTCTTTCATCCAGTTCTTCCCGCATGCGGTTCCACATGGAAAAAGAATCCTTTTCCGTCATGACACCTGGGAAAAAACGCATCACCTGGGGATTGGCGTTCATAGCCGCAAAAAAGGGCCAGTCTTTTTCCCGCCACTCCCGTAACACCAGGCGTTCAGACTCCGGCAATGGCAGTTTCCCCCCCGGCATGGCCTTAGTTGTACATGGAAAGCTCTGTTTCCAGCTCCGGGCAGCGGTTCACGCGGAACCGTTCATCCAGTTCCAGAATTTGGCTATGCCCCAAACTGTCCTTGATGGTGAGGTTGACTTTGGAACGGCCAGGATACCTTTTTAGAATATCCCGTATCTGTTCCAGATTTTTTCTCGTATGGCGGAGAGGACTGACAATAATATTCAAAGGCCCCTGATCTCCGGACTTGGATTTGCGCTTTTTACCTCCCAGGGGATCAATGCTCTGTGCAGCCACGCTTTTGGAGGATGTACGGTCATCCTCCCGGATGTTGGCGCGCACGGAAACGAAAACGCCCGGCTCCAGGCCGCCCTCCATTTCCTGGGCCTTTTCATAAACATCCGACCACAGCAACACCTCTATGCTGCCGGTAAAATCTTCCAGCGTCAGAATGGCGAATTTTCTGCCGGCCTTGCTGATTTTGGGGGTAATGGAACGAACCATGCCGGCAATCTGGTGCTTCTGCTTGAGTTCGTGTGGTTCCAGCGTGTCAATGAGTCCTATGCGGGTATATTTTTCCGCATCAATGACACCGCGCATGGAGTCCAGGGGATGGCCGCAAAAATAAGCGCCCAACAAATCCTTTTCATCTCCCATACGCTGCTCCTTGGACCACTCTGGAACGGCAGGTTCATCCTTCACCCTGGGCGCTTCAAAGGTCATGTCAAACAGGGACCCCTGCCCCAGAGCCTTATCCTTATGTACCTGGGAAGCTCCGTTGAGGGCCAGGTCCACACGTTCAAACAGAACACAACGCGGCTCCAGCGTCCAGTCCAGCGCTCCCGCACGAATCAGGGATTCCAGAATCTTTTTGTTGACAGATTTGGAATCCAGCCTGTTGCAAATGTCCTCCATACTGGAAAATTCCCCATTCTTCTCTCTTTCTTCCAGAAGAATCTGCATGGCCCCCTCTCCCACGTTCTTAATGGCCGCCAGCCCATAACGCACAGCCAGCTTGCCGGAGGGCATTTTCTCAGGAGTGAACTTGAGCATGGATTTATTCACATCGGGAGGCAGGATCTCAATACCCATGCGGTTGGCTTCCTGAATGAACACTCCGATTTTGTCATTGTTCGCCTCATTAGACATCAGCCCGCAGAGGAATTCCACAGGGAAGTGGGCCTTGAGATAGGCCGTCCAGTAGGAAATATGCCCGTAGCAGGCGGAGTGGGATTTATTAAAACCGTACCCGGCGAATTTTTCAATCTTGTCAAAGATAGCTGTAGCCGTTTTTTCATCAATCTGGTTTGTTTTCCAGCATCCTTCCACAAAGTGGGCCTTTTCCTTGGCCATCTTCGCCGGGTCTTTCTTGCCCATGGCGCGCCGCAGAAGGTCGGCCCCGCCAAGCGTATAGCCGGCCAGCAGTTTGGCAGCCGCCTGAACCTGTTCCTGGTAGATCATCACGCCGTAGGTTTCCCCGCTGACCTGTTCCAGCAAAGGATGCTCATACTCCACCTGGCGCAGCCCCTTCTTCACTTCAATCATTTCATCCATAAACTGCATGGCTCCCGGTCGGTAAAGAGCCAGCAAGTCAATGATGTCTTCAATTTTCTGAATCCCGTAACGGCGGCAAGTGTCCACCATACCGCCGGATTCCAACTGGAAAACCCCCATCGTATCTCCCCTGTTCAGCAAGTCCAGGGTTTCCCGGTCATCCAGAGGGACGGAATCCAGTTTGAACTCCGGCACGCGCCAGCGGGCGTATTGCTCCGCATCATGCATGACGGTCAGGGTTTTCAAACCCAGGAAGTCCATCTTCAAAAGCCCCACTTCATAAATCGCGCTCATGTCGCACTGGGCGACGACAGCGGCATGAGGATCGGACAGATCGTCACGGGTGAGGGCCACATGCTCGTCCAGGGGACGGTCACCGATCACAACACCTGCCGCATGTACCCCTACGTTGCGGATCAAGCCTTCCAGGCGGGTCGCGTACCCCCACAATTCCGCATACCCCTCATCAGAGGCAATCAACTCCCTCAGCTCCTCGTTACTCTTGTAGCTGGACTGAAGAGTCACCTTGGGGCCGGTTTCGATAAGTTTGGAAATACGGTCCCCGTCCGCATAGGACATATCCATCACACGGGCTACGTCCCTGAGTACGGACTTGGCACCCATAGTGCCGTACGTAATAATGTGGGAAACAGCGCGCTCCCCGTATTTCTGCCGAACATAATCAATTACTTCCGGCCGGCGTGTCTGGCAAAAGTCAATATCAATATCCGGAGGGCTGACGCGTTCCGGATTTAGGAAACGTTCAAAGATTAATCCGAATCTCAGAGGATCTATGTTCGTGATTTTCATGGCATAAGCCACCAAGGAACCGGCTGCGGAACCGCGACCGGGACCTACGGGAATGTCATGATCCTTGGCCCAGTTGATGAAATCCGCCGTAATCAGGAAATAGGAAGGGAATTTCAACTGGTTAATAATTCCAAGCTCATAATCCAAACGGTCACGCAATTCCTTGTCCGCAGCAACACGTTCCTTTCCGTACCGTTCTTCCAGCCCCTTATAGCACACTTTACGCAGGTATTCTTCACGCGACGAACCATCCGGCGTGCCGAATTCAGGGTATTTTTCCGTACTGGTAGAATCCAGCTTGATGGCAACATTGCACCGTTCCGCGATTTTCAACGTATTTTCCACGGCCTCCGGATACTCATGGAATACCTCCCGCATTTCCTCAGGAGATTTCAAATACACTTCCGTGGAATAGCGCATGCGTTTTGGGGAAGCCAGTTTTTCGTTGGTTCCGATGCAAATCAGAACATCGTGCATGTCGTGATCTTCCTTCCTGAGGAAGTGCACGTCATTGGTGGCAACAATGGGGGTATTGGTCTTGCGGGCGATACGCACCAGCTCCGGCAGGCATTTTTTCTGTTCCTCCATGCCATGGTCCTGAAGCTCTACAAAAATATTGTCGTCCCCAAAAATATCCTTTAGCGCCAGAAGGGCTTCCTCCGCTTTTTCAGGCTGGTCATTGAGCAGCCACTCATTAAGCGGTCCGGCAATGCATGCTGTACAACAGATGAGGCCCTCATGAAATTCCCGCAGGGTTTCCATATCCACGCGGGGTTTATAGTAAAAGCCTTCCAAATGGGAACGGGACACCAGCTTAACCAGATTCTGCCATCCGGTTTCATTTTCCGCCAGTAAAAGGAGATGCGTGTATTTACGGCGTCCGGGAAGCTGTTTTTTCACACTAATGGGCGTAGGAGAGAGGTAAACCTCGCAACCAAAGATAGGCTTTACCTCCTGCTTCCGCGGTCCTTCCGGATGCTCCTTGTTCCAGGCGGCCACGGATTTATTGAGGCTGTTTGTCTCCATGACCAGTTCAATGGCTCCGAACAGATTGCCGTGATCCGTAACAGCAACGGCGGGCATCCCCATGCGGGAACACTCAGCAATGAGGTCCTTGATATGGACTGCGCCGTCCAGCAACGAATATTCCGTGTGATTGTGAAGGTGTACGAAGGAACCGGGCATGGATGGATCCTGTAAGCGGTTAATAAAGGAAATCAGCGGAGAACAGGGCATTCGGCCTTCATGGCTTCCACGCATTCCCGGATAAGATCCGGGCCGCGATAAACGAAGCCGGTATAAAGCTGGACCAGACTGGCCCCTGCCTTAATCTTGGCGACGGCATCCGCCCCGCTCATAATGCCTCCAACGCCAATGATCGGAATACGCCCTTTCAACTCGGAAGCAAAAGCTCCAATAACTTCCGTGGACCGTTCCGTCAGAGGGGCGCCGGACAGGCCGCCAGCTTCTTCATGCCGGGGATTGGCCTCTACCCCGGCGCGGGAAAGAGTCGTATTCGTAGCAATAAGACCATCCAGCCCCTCATCCAGAAAAACGCGGCTGAGTTCCGCAATATGCTCATCCGTCACATCCGGAGCCACTTTCATAAAAATGGGCACATGGCGACCAGTTTCCGCAGCCAGGTTGGACTGCTCTGATTTCAGGGAAGCCAGCAGACGAGCAGCGGGTTCCGCCGCTTGAAGGTCACGCAGGCCGGGCGTATTGGGAGAAGAGAAATTGATGGCTATATAATCCGCTACAGGCCATGCCGCACGCAGGCAGGTAAGGTAATCCTGAGCAGCATCCTCATTGGGAGTTATTTTGTTTTTCCCGATATTGACCCCCAGAACACCGCGGAAACGAGTGGCGGAGCGAATGTTTTCCACTCCGGCGGAAATACCTTCATTGTTGAATCCCATCCGGTTGATAAAAGCCTTCTGGGGAATCAGGCGGAACAGGCGGGGGAGGTCATTACCCGGTTGCGGACGGGGTGTCAGCGTACCCACTTCCACAAAACCGAATCCGATCTGGCCAAAAGCGTTTACCGTATCCGCTTCCTTGTCCATTCCGGCGGCAAGCCCTACCCGGTTCGGGAATTTCATCCCCAGAATTTCCACTGGATCAGAAGGGACTTCTCCCATTACAAGAGGCAGTACACGCATTTTCTCTGCCAGGCGCAGCCCCCACAAGGTCACCTTGTGGGCAGTTTCCGGATTCATTTGGAATAACACACTTTTAGCGGCGGAATATAAGGCGGGTGACACGATATGGGAAGTGTACCACACCCTCTTTTAGGGTCAAGAATGGGAAGCGTCTTGCCGGGATGATTTTATCCGGTACAATTCCTTGCCATGAACAGGAAGGAATGCCTCTCATCCTGCCGTTTGTACGGTATTGTAGATATGGGATATACTGCTGAAGATCAATTACTCCCTGTAACAGAAAAATTATTGGCCGGCGGCTTGCGCATTCTCCAGCTAAGGGCGAAAAACCATAACCCGGAACACATTGAGAATATGGGGCGCCAGCTTGTCCCCCTGTGCCGCAGATGCGGCTGTCTTTTCATCATCAACGATTATCCTGAGATTGCCCTGAATATCGGCGCAGACGGCGTCCATCTGGGGCAGGATGACGGAGACCTGGCATCCGTACGGGCTATGCTGGATAAGGACGCCGTCATAGGACGGTCCACGCACAGTCCTGAACAGGCCCTGGGAGCATGTAGAGAGCAGGCGGACTATATTGGGTTTGGGCCCTTGTTCCCCACAGGTACCAAACCGGGAAGACAGGCCATCGGGCTGGAAGACATCGCAGGCGTACAACAACAGCTACCGGAAAATTTCCCCGTCTTCTGTATCGGAGGCATTAATGGGGACACACTGCCTTCCGTACTGGAGGCGGGGGCAAACAGGGTAGTCATCGTTTCCTGGCTGCTTACACACTCCGACATCACGGGAACAGTAAGAGCACTCAGAAAAGAACTGGGGGAAGCATAAAGAAAAACACGCGTCCCCATCCATATTATCCCTTCCTTTCCTCCTCCGGAGACAGAGCCGGCCGGGAAATTAACAGAACCGCCGTATCTACAATCATCTGCAAAATGTGATCCTGATCTTTCATCCACGGTTCTTTTTCCTGGAGATCCATGCATGCGACATATTTCCCCAATGTGGCATGGAAGATGGAACTCATGATATGCGCATGCCAGGACAAGGAAAGCTCATCATCCCACGGACAGAATCTACGTATTCTTGTTATCATCTCCTGGATCGATGGAGCATAAAATTCATCATAGATTTTTCTTCCCAGATATTCCGGCTCCTGCGGCAGACGCCACAATAAACGGACATGATCCGGCCCTCCCAGGCTCTTATCCAGAAATAGCCGGAAAGCTGGTTCTATAAATGCGCGGGCATACGCCCTCAGGGACGGATGAAGATCCGCCTCTTTCAGCATCTTCATGCGCGCTTTCATCAGAGGTTCCGCATACTGCCTGTAAACAGCCAGATACAGTCCCTCCTTGTTCTCAAAATAGTAAACGATAGAAGCCAGATTTACTCCTGCTTCAGAAGCGACGGCCCTCATGGTTACACCATTAAATCCCCTGAGGGCAAAAAGCTTCTGAGCAGCACGGAGGATTTTGCCGCTGGTTTCCGCAGAACGGTCAGACTGGGATTTGCGGGGAGAAGACATCACCTCAAAAATCAGACAATGCGCCGCCTAGCGGGAAGAACGGCTTGAACCAATGGCTTTCACCAACTGTTCCATGTTTTGGGAAGACTGAATAGGCTTGCCGTCCTTATCCACCAGAATCATGGTGGGTATGCCGCGCGGAGCTACCTTCTTGGCCAGCTCCGTCAAATCCTCTCTCAACAGGATAGGCCATGGCATGTTATTGGCAACGGCCCATTTTTGGGCGGCATCCAGGTTCTGGTCCATATTGCACATGATTACCTCCACATCAGGATTATCCTTTACCACCCTGTTATAGGCCTCCACGCTGTGGGGCGCATTCCGGCAGCAAGGGCCGCACCAGCTTGCACTGAAATACAAGATGAAATGCTTGGGATTCAATTTCCCGTCCCTCTTTTTAAGTTTGCCGTTTTCAAGCATGTAAGTCTTTCCCTTCATTTCCTCCGCCACAGGGCCGGACGGCATGGACGACCATTCTGCAATAGGCTTGCCGATCACTTCCTTATGTTCCTCCAGCCACGCGCGATCTTCGTCGGAAAGCTTTTCCAGCGGCATCGTAATGGGCTTTTTGGCTGTTGTCACCAATTTGACTGTTTTCATATTCAGGGCAACTGGACGGGCCTCCACCGTACTGCCTGTGTTTTTATTAGTCCAAGTGCGGAGGGAAGGATCATCCGCCGCTCCGGAAGAATCCGCCAAACAGAAAGAGGTTCCCATCACGAACGCGGATGCCAGCAGGATACGCCAAGATGAAAATTTCATACACATGAGGTTAATATACTATTTATTATCTTCCATGTCGAGAAGCTGATTCCAGAATTTGCCTGGCCCGGGCATGTCCCGGGTCGCGGCGCAGGGCTTCCGCGGCCGCGGCCGCGGCTTCACGATACCGCCCATTGCGGTAAAGCATCACCGCAAGAGTGAAAGGAATATCCGCATTTCCCTTTTCCAGGGAAGAACAGTTTTCCAAATCTTGCAAAGCCTGCTCCAACCGGCCCACTTTTTCATTCAACAGAGCGCGGTTAAATAAAGCACGAATAAAGGAAGGCTCTATTTTTAAAGCTTCATTAAAGGATTCCAAAGCTCCCGGCTCATCATTATTTTCAATCTGTCCCAGCCCCAGAAGATACCACAGGTTGGCATCTTTGGGAGCCAGACGTACAGCCTTTTGCATCTGGTCTACCGCCTCCCGGCTGCGACCCTGAGAAGCCAGGAAAACGGCATAATCACGGTGCACCACGGACGAAGTGGCATCCCATTTCAAAGCTTTGGAAAACCACAATTCCGCAGTTTTCGCATCCTTGCGGCTAATGGCTATCTGGGCCAGCTTCATAGCGCCGGAAGGCTGATCCGCCTGGTGCAAAGCGGCTGCAGTAAGCTCCCTCATTCCCGGACTGTCCGGAGGAAGGGAATCCCGCAGAGCCCACTCCGCCTGCAAGCGCACGACCCTGAACGGATCATTAAGAAGTTTGCCCGCAGCAGGATTACCTACACGCCCCATCACTTTGGCGGCGGCGGCTCGCGTCAGAGGATCCGGGTCCTTAACCGCCGCCGCGGCCACTTCCTGGACGGCGGGTTCATGAGCCCACGCATCCATCAAATCCAATAACGTAGCGCGCCATGAGCCCACTTCCTCCCTCTTAAAACATTCCATAAGCAGAGGCAGGACATCTTCCTTCCCTTCGTAGGCATGCTGAACGGCCCGGGTCCGTTCCCTGTACTGCGCCATCTTGGGTTTAGCCCCGTAATATTTCTTTACCGCCTCAGCAGCCCATTCATTGCTCTTTTCCCTGTGGCACATGGTACAGGCATTCGGAATACCCAACTCCACGCTCAACAAAGGATCAGGAGAATTGAAAGAATGATCCCTGCGGGGATCGCGAGCCATATACAGGCTTTCCGGCATATGGCACTCCACACACCGGGCGCCCATGCTGGACTGAGGACATGGAGTATGCGTAGCCATGTCAATAACGGGAGCTTTTACGCCGTTGACAGCCTCTCCAGTACCGTGGCACCTCAAACAGAGCGTATTATCTTCTTGGGGAAGCTTCAGCGTTCCCGTATGCGGATCATGACAGTCCAAACAGGTCACCCCCGCCTTGCCCATACGGCTTAACCGCAGGCCGGTCTCGCAATAATCCTCATCCTTTTGCATGCCGTTGGGCCAGAAAACGCCGGGCTGCACGGGAAGCACCAGCTGGAAATGATTGTCAAAACGGTCGCCTACGGCAAAATCATGATTGAATTCATCCCTTCTGGCATGGCAGGAAGCGCAGTTATCATGAATCTGCTGTGGCGTCAGCTTGTTCCTGGTGGAAATCATGCAACCCGTCCCCGCCTCCGGCTTGTCCAGCAGGGGGCCGTGGCACTGAATGCAAGTCACCCCGGGCTCCGTCCAAGTAGAAGCATACCGGTCTTTAACAGGATCATAGTTCTTATGGAACAGGGACATATGGCACCACGCACACTGCGTGTTCCAATTCATACCGCGTCCTGTCCAGTGCCCCCAGTCTCCCGGCTGGCGGGCATCCTTGCCGAAAATATCGAACCATTCTTTGCGGTTCACGTCCCATGCGGCGCTCAAGGTATGAAAACCGCCGTCCCTGGCGGGAACCAGATACTGCACCAGAGGAATTCTCCCTGTGGCCCATTCCGCACGCCAAGAGGTTGAGGATTGACCGTCATGGACCATGCGTCCGTGACCATTCGTAGAGAATTGGAGAATGCTGCCATGAGCGTCCAGTTTCATGTTATGGAATGCTTCAGACTCCCACTGATCTCCCAGTTTGCGGAATGCCCAGGCATGGTCTGAACCGGCCCACTGGCGGAATTCCTTTTCATGACAGGCTCCGCACTGCATGGATATGGGCACTTCATTCTGATCCCAGTGCTCACTGCCACCTGAAAAAACAACCGGCTGCTCCGCCGCTACAGAGCGTCTGTCCATCCAGGCCTTCATCATCGTGCCCAGTCCGGTCAAAGCCCCAAGAACAACGAGGAGAACCACCCACTTTTTCATGGAAGGGCGGTTCATAGGGACATCGGAAGATTCAGGGGCGGGCATGACGGAAACATTCTGCCATATCATACGCGCTCCACCAAGGAACTTTTGCATCAGACAGGGCAGTCCCTGACATGCCCAATCCGTCAATGGCAGATTATTCCTCCTCTTCCAGGGCTTCCTCCCGCATCAGGGGAGTAATCCGGGTCACGGTACAGCGCTCCACACCACCATTCTTCGCCCGGGTTACCTTGAATTCCAGCCCTCTATAGCCGACAGTATCCCCTTCCTCCGCTGGCGCTTCCAGCAAATTAAGAATCAGGCCCCCTACGGTATCTATTTCCCCATTCTCCAAATCCATGTCCATGGCTTCCCCCAATTCCTCAATGCGCGCCAGACCGGATACGTCACAGGAGAAGCCTACTGCATCCCCAGGCAACTCCGTCAGCACTTTAATGCGGCCGCGGTCCCAGCCCATTACTTCGGAAAATACATCCGTCAGAGTCAGAAGCCCGGAAGTCCCCCCGTGCTCATCCAGAATAATGGCAAGGCGCACATTGTCCTTCCTCATAATTTCCACAACATTGTCAAACTTCACCGTTTTGGGAACCTTGGGTATGGCATGAATGTATTCAGGAGTCAGAGTCTTCCCGCGGAACATGATACGGAACAGGTCGCGGGCATGCACCATACCCACCACATGGTCCAGGTCACCGCGGTAGACAGGGTAACGCGTACGGCGAGTGCGACGCACGATTTCCCGTATCTGTTCATGCTCCGCCCCTTCAGGAATGGCGTCTATCCTGACGCGCGGAGTCATGACCTGGTGCACATACAGATCATCCAGGTCAAACAATCCATCCATAATTCGGCCAGATTCCTGCGGCAATGCCCCGTTCTCATGGCTTTCTTCAATAATGTACTGGAGTTCCTCCGCAGAATGGTAGTGGGACTTGGATTCATTCCGGTCCACGCCCAGCAACCCAAGAAAGAAATTGCCCAGGGCATTCATGCCCACTACCAGGGGATACAGGCAGAGCTGGATCACGTACATGGGCATCGCAATGATGAGGCAAAGCTTTGCGGCGTACTGTAGAGAAAGCGCCTTGGGTACCATTTCCCCAAGCACAATATGCAGGTACGTCAGCACCGCCACGGACAGAATGCTGGCTGCGCCATGGGCCACCAGCCAGGAAGCCCAGCCATACTGTACCAGCCATTCATGAAGCCATCCGGCGACAGCATGCTCCCCATACATACCCAGCCCCAGACTGGCGAATGTAACGCCAAGCTGTGCCGTAGCAATGTAACGATCCTGCAACCGGGGCGTTTTCAATATCAGGGAAACACGGCGCGCTACCATATTGCCGGACACCCCCATTTGCTCCAATGCCGCACGGGGCGCCCCAAGCAAGGCAAATTCTGCAGCCACAAACAGACCGTTCAACACAATCAGCAACAGAATAATGAAAATAGTCATCATGCGTTCACCCCGCTTTCCACGGCAGGTTCATTCTCCTTTCTCTCCGGAGGCATCAGCAGGATGGAGGAAACACGGTTATGGTCCATCTTTTCAACCACCAGCACGCGCCCGGCGATAATCAGGCGGTCCCCTTCCTTCGGGATGCAGGACATGTGCTTAATCACGCATCCGCCCACAGTAGTGGCGCCATTCATCAAAAAAGGTACCAGGCATTCCGCCTTATGGGCACGCATCATACCGGGAATGCGCACGGAACCATCCGGCAGGTTTTCCACCTTCTCCCCGGAACGGATGAATTCCTCATCAATATCCCCCACCATTTCACCCAGCAGACGTTCCAGCGTTACCAGCCCAACAAACTTTCCGTATTCATCCAGTACAAAGGCTTCCTTGGCCCTGTCTTCCCGCAACCGGGCCATCAGCATCTCCACCGTCTGCATTTCCATCACGCACGGCACCTGCCTCAACATGGAACGGAGAGGGGGCAGAATCCCCTTTTCCGCATACGCGGCTACCATATCCTTGATATGCAGCATGCCTATGACGGACTCACGATTCCCTTCATACACGGGAATATGAGTATGAGGCCTATCTGCGATCATGTCCAAAATATCTTCCTGCGTGACATCCACATCCAGGCAGACAAGCTGAAAACGGGGAATCATAATTTGTTCCGCCGTGCGTTCCGCCAGGGATAAAGCACTGTGCAGCCGTTCATGCTCATCCTCTTCCAACATCCCGCCCTGGTGGCTTTCATCCAGCAGCATATTAATCTCCTGTTGGGAGTGGATGTGCTGATGGCCGCCCGGAGGGAGCCGGAACAGTTTAAGAAGCAACAGACCGCTTCCATTAAGAAAATCAATGAACCATGCGAAGCAGGCCAGCGTCCAGCGCATAGGATAATAAGTATACAAAGCCGCCTGCTTGGGAAACTGAAGAGCCAGGGATTTGGGCATCAATTCCCCGAGAATTACCTGGAAAACCGTCAGACCGATCAGCACAACAAGGGCAGCCGCAGAATTGGCCATTACGGAATCCATCCCGCCAAACCTCTCGAACAAAGGGAACAGATAGGCAGCCAGTTCAACCTGTCCGTATGCTCCCAGAACCAGACTGGAAATGGTAATACCGAACTGGCATGCCGCAATGTAGCGGTCCAGCTCCTTTGTATTTTCCAAAATCTTAAGCAACTGAACAGCCACCCGGCTACCATTCTCCGCCATTTCCCGGACCATGTTGCGGCGTACGCTCACTGCAGCAAATTCTGCTGCAACATAAAAGGCGTTGACCAGAATCAGGAAAAGAATAACGAAAGTGACAAAAAGAATCATGTATGGCGGGGGTGTCCGTAAAACACAACGGGCATCCGCATCATAGGAACCGGAAAAATCCTGTCAAGAACGGGAAACAAAAAAATCTGCCATGTAGAAACAGCTCCATTCCTCCCGTCCCTTTCCGGCATTGCCAAACTTCCTTCTTCCGGTACAGGAAGGAAAAATTCCGGCTGCTCCACGTAGCAGTTGAGCCAACTGCAAAACATCTTTCCTGCAATCGAAAAGCCCCGTTACCGGAATAACCGGAAACGGGGCTGAAAGTTTAAAGGCTCAACAGAAAACGTTATTCCGTAATGCCGGCGGCTTCCGCTTCGGCGGCCTTGGCATCGCGCAAAGCGGCACGTATAGACATTTTCACGCGTCCCTTGTCGTCAATACCGATGCACTTGGCGGTCACCACGTCTCCAACGCTCACGACGTCTTCCGTCTTGGCGGTGCGGCCTTCGGCCAGTTCGGAGATATGAATCAGGCCATCCTTGCCGGGCAGCACTTCCATAAACGCGCCAAAGGTGGTCGTGGAAACAATCTTACCGGTGTACAGTTCCCCGATTTCAATGGTCTTGAACATGCGGGTGACCAATTCCAGAGCACGGTCCAGGCCTTCCTGCTTGGCGGCGTAAATATGCACGGTACCATCTTCCTCAATATTGATATCGGCTCCGGATTCGGCCTGAATAGCCTTAATGTTCTTGCCGCCAGGGCCGATCAGTTCGCCAATGCGGTCGGCGGGAATCTTGGTGGTCTCAATACGGGGAGCGTTCGGGCTCATCTGGGCCGGAGCGGCAATGGCGTCATTCATGACCTTCAGAACATCCGTACGGCCGGCTTTCGCCACGTGAATGGCTTCCTCCAGTATGGAGAGGGGAATGCCGGGCAGCTTGAGATCCAGCTGGTAGCCTGTCACACCTTCCGATGTGCCGCAGAGCTTGAAGTCCATATCACCGTAAAAGTCTTCGGAACCGATGATATCCAGCAGAGTTTTGTAAGAGGTGATTTCATGCTGGTCATTCTGTTCCGTCACCAGGCCCACGGAAATACCCGCCACAGGACGCTTGAGGGGCACGCCGGCCGCCAGCAGAGACATCGTGCCCGCACAGACGGAAGCCATGGAGGTGGAACCGTTGGATTCCATGATTTCAGAAGAGACGCGAATGGCGTACGGAAATTCCTGTTCGCCAGGCACGACTGGAGCAATGGAACGTTCCGCCAAGGCGCCGTGGCCGATTTCCCGGCGGTTCTGACCACCAAAACGGCCGGTGTCGCCCACGGAGAAAGGCGGGAAATTGTAGTGCAGGATGAAACGCTTTTCATTCACGCTGCCCGTGTAATTGTCCATGTACTGGCGTTCTTCCATCGGAGCCAGCGTCGCCAGGCAAAGGGACATCGTTTCACCGCGGGCGAACAGCGCGGAACCGTGCACCACAGGAGGCAGCACGTTGACTTCCGCAGTCAGAGGACGCAGCTGCTTGAGAGCCCGGCCATCGGCTCGCTTGTCCTTTTCCATGATAGAAATGCGGAATGCCTTCTTCTGAATATATTCAAAAACCTGTTCCACATCAAAGTCAGTAGCTTCCGGATGGCGTTCCTTGATGGCTGCCTCCACTTCGTCGCGCAGGGCTCCCACTTTTTTCTGACGCTCCACCTTGGAAGGGGCGTAAATGGCTTCCTCAATGCGATCGCCGGCAATTTCATAACCGATTTCCAGCAATTCAGGCTTGGCAAGGCAAAGTTCATAAGCGCGCTTCTCTTTACCGCAAACAGCGCGGAGCTCTTCCTGCTTTTCGCAAATGACCTTCACGTTCTCCTGGGCCACACGCAAAGCGGCGATAAAATCTTCTTCCGGCAGTTCATTAGCGGAACCTTCAATCATGATGACCTGGTCCTTTGTACCGGCAAATACCAGATCCAGCTGACTATGTTCGCGCTGGGAATTGGTCGGATTGATAACGAACTGGCCGTCAATACGGCCCACGCGCACAGCCCCTACGGGTTCGGCAAAGGGAAGATCGGAAACGACACAAGCGGCGGAAGCTCCGTTAATGCTCAAAATATCCGGTTCGTTTTCACCGTCGGCGGAGAGCAGAAGCGTAATTACCTGCGTATCGTAGAAGTAGCCCTTGGGAAACATCGGGCGCAGGGGGCGGTCCGTCATGCGGCACGTCAGGATTTCCTTTTCCGTGGGACGCCCTTCGCGTTTAAAATAACCGCCGGGGAACATACCCGCCGCAGCGGCTTTTTCCTTGTACTCCACGGACAGGGGAAAGAAGGTTTGCCCCTCCTTGACTTTGGTGGCGCTTACCACGGTCACAAGAACGACGGTATCGCCGCTGCGGACAACAACAGCGCCGTCCGCCAGACGGGCCATCTTACCGGTTTCAATCGTGATGGGATTCGTACCAACGTTGCATTCAACTGAATGTATGCTCATTATATTTTTTGTTTTTCAATCACCCGCAGCCTCATCAGCCCATCCAGACCGGCTCCGGGCGGGAAGCCTGAATGGCGTCAGGTACGGGCAGTGCCTCAGGAAGATGTTATCCGCAACAGTCCTTTCCCAGAAACAGAGGGGGGAAATACTGTCCGCGCGGCAGGACGCGCATCCCAGATGGATCAAACGGCCCGGCCCAGTCTTACCGGCTTGACAGCCTGTGAAAATCCGAAAATTTCTCAAGGCATGCCCGACAGAAACGCTCCAGGAAACGAATCCCCGAACGTCGAATGCGAGCATAATCCCTGTCAAGGATAATGCAAGCAAATAGTTTGATAACCATAGCAGTCCATTTCCTTCAAGAATCTTAAATATCCCATCCGCATCAGGAGCCATCCTACTTTCATCCATTCCATATTCTTCGCATTTCTGATTGAAATGCATTCCTCCAAGTAAAATACCCGGAAGCGCCTGTCTTCCCTTCTTAACCGGAGAGGAAATACAGAACTTAAAAGAACGGACTACGTATTACTGCCGGATGCCCATAACAGCCGCCCACTGCTTTTTCATCCATATTTCCCTCTTCCTTGGACGGTTGCATCATATCTGCAATCCCGGACTTTCCGTTCCCGGCAAACACTTGCGCTGGAATAAAGCGGAGGTCATGCAGACAAAAACAATCCTCACACTTCAGCATATCTTCCATCATGAAAATGATGCGGACTTTCAGCCCCGTCTGATCAACCAGCAAATCCGCCGTCATTCACTACGCCGTCCCCTTCCCATGACAGCGTTACCGCTCATCCAGCCCCTCCCATAAGAACAACGGCCGCTGCGGAAAACCGCAACGGCCGAATCAAACGGGAATATGCTCCGCCTTTTAGCGGCGAAGGCCAAGGCGCTGGATCAGACTCTGGTACTGGGCCAGATCTTCACGCTTGACGTAATCAAGAAGCTTGCGGCGCAGAGCCACCATCTTCAACAACCCGCGGCGGGAAGAAACATCATGTTTATTCGTGCTCAGGTGTTCGGTCAGGTGGGCGATGCGCTGGGTCAGGCGGGCAATCTGGTAGCTGGAGCTACCGGAATCCTTTTCATGCATCTTGAATTCCTGCAAATTGATTTCGTTACTCATAAGTGTTTTCCTTGAATGTATTTAGCTCGTGGCAGCGGCTAATCGACACTGTGAGGGCGCCAACTATGCATCATCCAGCCCCAAAAGCAATTCAAATTTCGTCATCCCGGGGAATTTGCCTTCGGTCCTGGGAAAGCGGCCCCTCTCCATTTTCCCCGGTGTCCCAGACTTCGCGATCCTTTTCCGTCACGGAGCGAACCACACGGCAGGGATTGCCCACGGCCACGACATTGGCGGGGATGTCCTTCGTCACCACGCTGCCCGCGCCTATCACGGAATTTCTCCCAATACGCACACCCGGGGCAATCACCGCATGACCGCCTATCCATACTCCATCCTCAATGGTAATGGGCAGAGCAAATTCCAGCCCCTGCCGTCTCAGCCCCGGGTCTACGGGATGCCCGGCAGTATAAATGCCTACATTGGGACCTATCAGCACGTCATTGCCGATGGTAACAGCAGCACAGTCCAGCACCACGAGGTTGAAATTGGCATACACGCGGTCCCCCAGCCGTATATTGGAGCCGTAATCACAATGCAGCGGAGGTTCCAGATAACACCCCTCTCCCATTTGGCCGAAAAGCTCCCGGGCCAATTCCCGGCGCAGGCTTTCATTTTCCGGAGCGGACTGGTTATAGCGGAAAACAAGCCGGCGCGCCCTGAGCCGGGCGGCAGCCAATTCAGAATCCTGAGCATGATATAGGCGCCCGGACAGCATGTTATTCCAGTCCTTCGAGGCCATTGGATGAAGAGGAGGGCACAGCGTCCGCCTCAGAAAAAGGCAGCTGCCCATTTTTCTGTTCTCCGACAGACGGCATGGCGGCGGCATCTTTTTTTACGGACGTTTCCGATTTTACAAGTTTCTTCTTTCCGGAGGAAGCTGAATTTGCGCCAGCCACCGGGGCAGCAGGCTTGTGCACCGTCCGGAATATTCCGGACGGCTTTTGTTGAAGCTCGTGAATATTCCAGTTTCCATCCCTGACAACCACACGGGTTCCTACGGGAGCTATTTCAAAGAGATTTTTCGCAATCAAGTGGGGAACACGGATACATCCATGGGAGGACGGATGACCGGGCAAGTACCCTTCATGAATTCCTACAGCCCCGTTCACTCTCATGAAATAGGGCATCTTGGCAGGTTCAAACCTCTCGCCGGGGCGGGGGGAATCCCTTCGTATATCCCCGTCCCGCAATTCTCCGTCAGCGTTAATAAACGCACCGTAATAGGAATGATGGTCTTCCTCCTTGGAAGCAATGAGGAAGTAGCCGGAGGGCGTCATGCCGGAACTTCTTCCGGAACTGATGGGAGCATACGCAATGCGGTGCGTCCCCCGGTAGATATACATCATCTGCTTTTTCTTATCCACTACGACCAGCAGCTTTCCGGGCAGCGACGGATCATCTTCCCACTTAAGCAGGTGCCCCGGAATAGTTCCCGTTTCTTCAAAATACCCCGTCATTTCTTCTACCGGAATATGGGAAGAGGGGACAGGGGAAGGCTCCCTTCCCGTGGTACCGCAGGACGAAAACAAAAACGGAACACACAGGCAGGAAGCCAACGGATGGAAAAGGGATAATTTCATCGCAATAAGTCGCATCACTGCGTTAGACAGCTGAAGGCCGGAAAAAAGAACCGCTTTTTGACAAAACTGTCAACTATCAATCAAAAAAATCTCTTTTCCGTTATTCCTGCCCTCCGTTACCACATCCGGGCACGCCTGCCGCGCTCCCGGCCGTTCCCGGTTCCGTGGAGCATGCCATGGGACCAAGCCTCCGCAAAAGTACGCGCGGCATCCGCTGTATGGGAATGCCCGTCATGCACGGGACTTTCCGCAATGGCCCCGCCTACGCCGGGAGGCCTGGACCTGTACAACTCCAAATGCTCCACGCCTCCCGGCTCCTCTTCCCCACAGAAACCTCGCGCCTTTTCCTGGGTGCGGGCATGGAAAAAACTGCGCTCCAGCAATTCCCTCAGCGTATTAATGCCGCGCCAGACATCCGTAGTTCTGGGGATGACGCGCACATTCACCAATCCCAGCCTTCCCATATTCTCTACGTAGGAAATGCCGTGGGCATCCCTCCGTGCAGCGTCATGGGGCAAAAGATGGAATGTTACCGCAACACCATGATTTTTCTCCCATTCCTTCATTTTTTCAACGTAATGGGCCAGAGGCTGCTGGCTGGCGGCATAATGGTCCAGCCAGTGGAAACTGTCTCCCATGATCTGCACAAGCCAAATGGCCGTATGATCGCTCAGCCCCAGATCCCATGCCGTGAAAGTGGGAGCGTCCGGATCAGCCTCAAACTCCACCCCTACCCGCCCCCGCTCCCGCAGGGCCATGATACGGCTGCCGTAAATACTGCCTTCTTCCCCTGTAGCAAAAGCCTCCTGCGGCGTTCCCGGATACTCCTGCTTCATGGAGGCGCCCATCACCCGGGCCATCCGGGCATACCATCTCTTCTGCCCCGCATCCAGAACCACTCCGGTCTCCCGTTCCAGAGAAAGGAAATACTCATCCAGTTCCCTGCTCCATCTGCCGCGCCCCGGCAAAGTGTACTCATCCTGGTCAAACCAGCTGAAAAAAAAGAATCTGAAATCCAAGGGGGAAAGCTCGCTTTTGCCCATGTTTTCCATGGCCTGGCGCGTCAGTTCATAATTCACCCCGTACCGTCCGCCCTCATGAGTGCTTTCCTTCAGAATAAAACCTCCGGGGGGAACTGTATTGATTGCCCCCGTACGGATTTCCCTGGCTCTCCACGGAGCATGCACGGAAACATACGCCAGCTCGGAAACATGGAGAAACTGCATGGTTCCCCCTCGCAGATTAGTCCCCACCCGCACATCGCTCCCATTGGAGAAAGCCAGGCGGCTGCGCGCCAACGTACGGGGTTGCCATTCCCCCTTTCTTTCCACGCCGGACAGACTCTTGATTCTCTCTCCCAGCCGGGCCAGAGCCACATCCATCGCAGAGGGGTTGGGCGGCACGTAATCCAGATGGTCCCAGGCAAAATGCAGCTTGGCCAGTTTCTGCTGGGCGTCCGGCAGGCTTTTATCAATGATTCCGCAATGGAAATTGGACCGGAACAGGCTCATATCCAGCATCAGCATGGCCACATACGTAGAAATGCCCAACTGGCGCGCCTTCAGGATGTCATTCCTGTACCACAGCCGCTCATGCAGCCGCCGCTGCGCCCTGTTCAGGGAAAAACGCTGGAGCTGACCGGCTTTGTTTTCTATCCAGTACAGGTGTTCCAGCCTCCAAAGCTGGCTGGACAGGACGGACTGCCACGGCAGGCTCCATGATTCCGTCAAATGATTAAAATGTTCCATACTCCTCTATTAATTCTTTCAACAGGGCTCCTTCCCTGGTCATCCCCTTCTGGGCCTCCGTCCCCTTGTCCAGGGGGAGGCGGTATGCCAGTGGATCGTTCAGCACGTGGGAAACGAACCGGAGCGTCTGCACCATCACGGGATCAAGCAGATCAAGCTTTCCCTTCAGATAACTCTCACGCACGCCCAGTTCTTCATACAGCCTGACGACATCCTCCATGAAGCATCCCACAGCCTGCTTTCTATTCCACCACCATCGTTCCTGGGAATCCACATCCCCCAGCGTTTCCAAAATCCGGCTCAGGAACCGGGTACGGCTCGCCCGTGAATCTTCCGGGGAAGGTTCCTCTCCGGCTCCCGTAAAACACTCCAGCGGAATATAGGAGTCCCGCTCGGACACCGCAGGCGCTCCCCGGCTGTCCAGATAAACGCCGTTCCATGCATGTACCACGTAGGGCGCGCGTGCCTGCCGTACGGGACTTTCCGGAATGCCCGGCATCAGGCGCACGGTATGACCCGGGTCGTCCGGGTCACGGTAAATCACGCAGTTGGCATACATCGCGCGCGCTTCCTCCGGCTCAGGGAGGAAGGGAAGCATGCCGCCTCTCAGTTCCTCCTGCCTGCGGTCCAGAACACCAATCAGGGAAATGGCCTCATCCAACGGGAGTTCCCGGTTCCAGGCAGACGTCACCCCCTCGGGAGCCGCTCCGGAATCAATCCGGTAAATCTTCCCTTTCCAACTAACCCCGGACTCCGTAGCTTCTGGGCGGCCTGCAAAATCCCGCCTCACCGCATCCAGAGTCTCCACAGCCCGGACCACATCCGGACGGCTGCGCCATGCGGCAGGGGCGGGAACGCCACGCCTGACGGAAAAATCTTCTTCCACATACAGGGGCGCTTCCAGAATGGGTTCCGGAAGATGTTCTCCCAAAGCCTCCAGGGAAACATCCTTCGCACGCAGAGTTCCCAATCCGGTCCGGAACGGCTTTTTCACCAAATGCAGGTACAGGCCGGAATGTTCCGGATCCGGACGCCAGAAATTCAGCTGGGGGAACTCCTGAAGCACCCGGGACAGTTCCCTCATGCGGCTTTCCGCCAGCCGCTCCATCCTGCGTACGGAACCGCCCACGTATCCGTCCAGCGCGGACAGGGAACGCACCAGCCCCTCTTTCACGTGATCCGGAACGGTAAACAACAGCCGTCCGGACATCAGGCTGTGAGAGTACCGCTCCACCATGGGGAGGCGGACCTCCCCTCCGGCCGGGTCCCAGGCGCGCTCCGCCCGTATGCGTTCATTCATCCCAACCGTCTCTCGGAGCATTCCCATAAACTCGGCAGTATCCTCTCTCTCCCTCAGCGTTTTCTTCAGCAGCCCGGCGCGGCGCACCAATTCCTCCAGAGGTTCCATGGCCTTATCCGGGCTTGCTGCCCCGTAGCGCACCCAGGAGGCTACCGTTTCCGGTACGGCATCATGATCCAGATGGGCAAAAAAATACTCCTTGGACAGCTGGGACAACTCTTCAATCAGTTCCGTTTCCCCGGGGAGCTTCCTGCGACGTGGCACACGTTCCAAACGTTTCAGCATCTCCCAAGCCTCTTCCGGGGAAAGTTGCTCCGTACGCATCAGCCGGTCCCACACGACCTCCGCCTTGTCTTCGATCAAAGCCAGGGGATTGGCTGTATTGTGAAGCCTCAGCCGATGCATTACCAACCCCTTGGCTGAGGAAACGGGCAAATTATCCGCATCCACGCCCAGCCTTCGCACGGAACCCACATACTTTTCGTGAATATTCATGCGCTCCAACAGGGCATCACGGCTCATCAGCGTTTCAGCGGCAACGCGTCCCCGGCCCGTCACCTCCAGACAATCTCCTGACCCCACCGCCCCGCGCACGCCGTAACCGGCTTTCAGCATATCCGCCACCGCCATGGCCGTCAGGCTGTCATACAGGCAGGGAAGCCGCCCCCCCTGCACATTTTCCAACCCGGCTGTCAGCCGCAGATAATTGGTATCCCACTCCGGCCGCCCGTTGCGGGCATGCCATTCCCAACTACGGATCAAATCCCTCTTAGCTGAGCAGGCGGCAGAAAACATCATGGAAACATTGGCCATCAGATCCGCTTCCGCCGCTTCCCGAGAAGGATGCCAGTCCGACCACCTGCCATTGGGGTATTTTATTCTCCACAGCCTTTCCGCCCCCTCTCCTCCGGGAGACGACTGGAACAGGCGCGGAGTCAGCAAAAGGAGATTCTCCACCGCTTTCCGCGTCCCCGGGTAAATACGCGGAGAAACCTGTTCCGGGCCGGCATGCAGCCGCGGCGCATCCAGCACAGAGGCATAACGGGCCACGTTCTCCGGCTCCACCTCCAGAAACCGGGCCAGCAGCCGCCCGTAACTTTCCACAGGCGTATAGCCGCGCCCCACATGCACGTCAAATTCCTTCATGTTGGGAAGTACGTGATACAGGCTGTTCACATCCGCCTGGGTTCCCCACACCATGCGGTTCATCTCCCGCAGCTCCGGGCTTACCCCATGGCGTTCCTCTCCGCCAAGAGAAGCCATCATGCCGCTCATCCTGGCCAGGGCGGAGGGAAGGCCGTCCGGATTAAAAGATTCAGACAACAAATCCGGAGCGTTCAGCAACGCACTCCCTTCCTCCAGCCACCGGCGCGCCCTGGCGCAGGCGCCTTCGTCCCGGCAAAACGACTTCCATAAACGAAAAGCCACATGGCCGGACGCCTCTTCATGCGGCACGCCGTGCACCCGTTCCATCACTCCTTCATAAACATTGGCCCGTGTCCGCAGATCCATATCCACCGTAACGGCGTCCCAGTCCCTGCCGGGAAAACCCGCACGGCGCCCCGCCTCTTCCGGATAAGCCAGAAGCAACATCCTGTACGGCCGATAGGAGCGCTTCTTCAGCCTGTCTTCCACAAACGCCCGGCGCAAAGCATCCGCATGAATATCATATTCCTCCGCATTCCTTAAACGCCATGGGATTTCCCGTCCGTTCCTGTCCCGGACCAGCCCCAAATCTTCCTCTTCCATACGGCCCAGAGCCTCATACCAGGAAGAAAGAGCCTCCTCCACGGAAGGCCGGCCCTGCGTTCGCTTCATCTCCACGCCGGGAGCCGGTTCCGCCGCATAAACGAGCTGCCCGTCCGCTGCGGCGGCTTCACCCACGCGGGGCAGCCCGGCACGCAGCAGCCACCTGGTTCTGGCCGCAGCATAATCCGGATGAGGAAAAAGCTCTTTCAACACTGCTTCCGATTCGGGAAAATCCCGCATCTTCCAAGGCTTCGTGCGTACAGGAGAAGGCAAATCCAAAAAATCTCTCACATCCTGCTCCGTCTTCAAAAAAGGTTCTCCGAATTCATCCAGGGCGCGGGACCACTCCAAAGCCTTCCTGGAAATGTATAAAGACCCCCACAGCGGAGAATTACGCAGGGACTTCTGCAACAATTCCCCGGCACGGCTTACATCCTTCTCCCGCAAAATCCGGGAAACCGTTTCATCTGGAATTCCGAATACTTTCAGCGGGGAACCGTCTCCAAGCAGCATTCCGGCATGGCGGAAATGGTGCAGAGTGACCTTTCCCGCGCCTATCAGCAGGAAAGGCATCATCATGACGGCCTCCCTCAACTGGTCATCCGCGGAAATCTGCCTGGCCCTCCACCCCTCCCAGTCCACTCCGGACGCCTTATTCGTAAGAGCTCCCACGCCTTCCTGAACGACCATGGGCGTCAACTCCATCAGCTTATTCTCCGCCGCCATCTTCACGGCATCCGCCGCAACGGCTCCCATGCCGGAAATGAACGCGCCAGGATTCCCGGATGCGGACCTCATAGCACGAAACGCCCGCATTCCCTTCCCCAGCATCTTCTGGCCCAGTTTCGTCATTCCGAAGGAAAGCAACGTATTCACCCCGCCGGAGACGACAGATCCCCCCATCTGGGCATCAAACACGCCGTCCGGGTTCATGCGCCGGGCATCCGCCATATGGCGCCCCGTCTCCCCCGCCATCAACATGCCAAGCCCGGCAGGGCCGCAAAACGCCAAAGCCGTGGACGCTCCCTGCTGGGCCATGTCCACCAGCATCTCCCGGAACCAGGGGGAATCCTTTCCCCCGCGCAGCGGGGCAAACTCCATCCTGGCAAAATTCCTCAGTTCTTCAAAACTCCGGGAATAATTGTCCAGCGCCTCCTTTTCCCGTCCCTCCGGAAGGAGCCATGCTGCGCCGTTTACGGCCAGATGGGCCGCATTCTCCGCAACCTCTGCCGCACCGCGTTTAAGCGCTCCCCCCAGGGCATCCCGAAAGGCGGGGCGGGAACGCAAATAGGGAGCCATCATGCGGAACACCTTCTGACGGTCTCCATTCCCCAGAGAAGCCAGGCAATCCACGGCGCGTATGACGTCCGGAGCTCCGGCTACGGCTTTCCGGTTCAGCTGTACGGAGGGGAACCCTTCCTTCACCGGCTCCTCACCGGCTACCAGCCCCTCCAATCCCTTGCGGATGATCCCGGCTACATCCGCCAGACGGTTCCTGTCATCCAGAGCATCGGATACGGCCCTGCCCTTCAATTGCCGCGCCACAGCCTGTAAATCCTCCGGCCATGCGGAAATGGCTTCCCTTCCCCGTTCGTCAGGAACCGTTCCTCCACCGGACAGAGTACGATCATACTCTTCCTGATACAATTCAAACAAAGTCTGCCTCCGGGAAAGGCGCACCTGATTGTGCATGGAAACTGCCACGAACAATTCGTCATCAGACTTGCCGGACGCACCATACTGCCGCGCCACCTGCTCCCGGATACTCTTCCAGTCCCTCCGGATGCGTTCACGGGGAATCGCCCCAGAATCCGCAACCCAGGACTGCATGACGCACGCGGCAATTCTTTCCCGATCCGCCGTCCCCGCCGGATACATCGCCTCCGCTTTCAACCTCACTTCCCGCGGAATGGTCATCACATCCCCCGTCAATACGCTGTTCCAATATTCTTCCCTTTCCGACTCCCGTCCCGGGAATTTTTCCGTGCCGGAAGATACGGAAAGAGATGCGTTCTCTTCCCGAATATGACTTTTCCCCACAGTTCCGGAGACCGTTTCCGGAAAACTCCCTTCCACCGGGAGCGTTCCTGCCTGCCCCCTGTTTCCATTTTCTGCCATCATCACTTTCTTTCTTTTCCGTTATTCATATCTGAAAATCCCACCCAGCCGGCATCCTGAAAGCGTTTCTCTTTCTCAAAAACCTTTTCCATCTCCGCCGCCGGCTGCTCCGGGGCCCTCTTAACCGCCTCTGCCAATTCCATCTGGACGCGCTTCCATTCCTCTGCCGCGCGAGCATCCTCAGGAGGCCCCCATGCTCCATTCCGGAACATGGCGGACAGGCGCCGGGAAGCAGCGCGGCGCAATTCGCGGGGTACGCCCAACATCACCTCTCGCCGCCGGAGAAGCCTTTCCACCTGAACGTCAGGCAAACCTGAAGTGGCCACTTCTATCAGGGCGTCAGCATCTTCCTCCCCTCCGCAATCCTCATCAATCAGCGAGGTCATGCGGCACAACAGCATATCATCCTCCGGAATACTGATACCGGAAAATTCCGCCGTCTGCCTCCGGTCACGGGAAGCCGTATAACGCCTCAACTGCTCGGAACTGATCAAGCCATGCTTTTCAGCATTCGCCAGTCCGTCATCCCGCAGCAACCCGCCGCCGGACACAGTGGCCGCCAGAGCATCTGCATAACGCCGCTTCAACTCTCCATACGCCGCAGCAGCCTCTTCCACCAACTTCTTTTCCTCCGGAGTTTCCGGCATCTTCTCCTGCCGGGAAACAAGGCGTACCGCAGCAGCCGGATCACGGCGGACCTCCTCCACCGCCCGGTTCAGCGCCGCGCGGGAATGCGCTTCCTCCGCCATGCGGGAAGCCTCGTCTCCCGTTACAAATATTCCGCTGCCCTCCTTAATCCTGCGTTCGGCCAGAGCGGCCTCTCCCTGCTCCACGGCAGACTCCACTCCCCCTGCCCAAAACCGGCGTGCCTCCTCCAACTGCCCCAGACGGGACATCTTCTGCAAATAAATGCTCCCGGCAGTCTCCAAATTCTCTCTCGCCAGAGCCACGCGCTCCCTCACCGGGCCGGACATCCGGGCAGGCAGATAGGAAGGAAGCCGTTCTGACAGAGCCTTCTTCCATCTCTCCTGAAGGTGTTCCGAATCCCCTCCGGCTTCCAACTCCCGCATCACGTCCTGTTCAAAACGGTACATCCCGTCACGGGCCTGCGCCCACTGGCCGGCATCCCTCACCTCCTGCATTTCCTTCAGCGCAGATCCCGCCGCTCCGGACACCTCCATCACACCCGCCGCCAGATCCCGCACACCGGCGGCCTGCGCTTCAAAAGCATTCAACGGAATCACGCCGGACAAATCCGGAGCCACATGCAACACGCCAAAATCCTGTATTCGTATAGCCATCGTTAACGGCTTCCAAGCTAGAGAGCAAATGAAACGCGCGGCATCCATTCCAAACCGTCACCGTCCGGCACTTGCCGCTTGCCAAAACCAGGCCGTTCCAACACAATCATTCCTATGCCCCGTATTCGTTTCACCGCCGCATATGATGGACGTCCTTACCTGGGCTGGCAAAGCCAGCCGGGAGGACGTACCGTCCAGGACGTGCTGGAACGGGCCTTTTCCGGGCTCTTTGGGATCTCCTGCCGCATCCACGGTTCCGGCAGGACAGACGCCGGCGTTCATGCGCTGGGCCAGGTTTTTCATGCAGACGCTCCGGATTCCCACCGCATCCCTGCGGACAAATGGCCTGCCGCGCTCAACACGCGCCTGCCCCGAACCGTCCGGATTACCCATGCGGAATACGTTCCGCCCGGTTTCCATGCCCGGTTCAGCGCCACGGGAAAAACCTACCGTTACTGCATTTCACGCGCCCCCATCCTCTGCCCTTTTGACGCAGGGCTGGCCTGGCACCGCCCGCTGGCATGGAGCGTGGATGTCCTGGAACAGGCTGTGCACCTGTTCCGGGGAACACATGACTTCACTGCTTTTGCTGCCCTGCGCGGCAATGAACCGAACCCCATTCCGGAGGGATACTTCCGCCGAACCATCACGCAGGCGCAAGTGGAACAGGCAGGGGAACATGTCTTCATCACCTTTACCGGAACGGGCTTCCTCTACAAAATGGTGCGCCTCATGACGGGAGCCGCCCATGAAGCCGCACGGGGGAAAATAACGCTGGACGAACTGGCGCGCCTCATCAACGCTCCGCTCCCGGATGACAAAAGCCCGTTTTGCTCCCCACCGGACGGACTCACGCTGATGCAGGTCCACTATCCGGAAGAAACGCTCGGGGACAAAAGGAAATAGACTGAAAACAGCCGTCCTTCTAGACGCGTACCGTGCCGTACAGCCCTTCCCTCCTGATCAGATCCTCCACCTTCCGGTTCAGATGAGGAACCGGACATACGCCCGAACGCAAATCATACCGTATGCGGGTGGAAGAAGCAGGTTCGTCCCCTTCTATGAAAAGGGCGCGCACCCCTTTTCTGGGTGACGGAGCCCCGCCGCGGCGGTAAACAATGAACGTCACCAGGCTGGACAAATATTCCCAGCGTCCCCACTGTTCCAGAGAATCCCACTGATCCTTGCCCATCAGCCAGAACAATTCTGCACCGGGATAACGCTCCGCCGTCCGCTCAGCCACCCTCCACGACCACGAAGGAGGCGGAAGTTCCAAATCCGTCCGGTCAAGCACGGCCCAATCCAGCCCCTGAAGAGCCAGCTCAATCATCCGGCAGCGCTGGTCATCCGTCACGGAGGGGGCCTGTTCCTTCAGCGGAGACAGGGAACACGGCATGAACAGCACGCGGTCCATTCCGCAATATTTCCGAGCATGCCCGGCCACGCAAACGTGCCCCTCATGCACGGGATCAAACGAACCGCCGAAAATACACAGCTTCACCGTCATCCACCAGAAGTCAGAGACCTTCCGTTCCCTTGTAAGGCAGAAACCCGCCGATGGGAACGCGCACCATCCTTTTCTCCAGAGGCAGGCGGCGGAAGCGGGTAATAAAATCCGTCAGGCGGCCATAATTGCGCTCCGTCTTGGGAATCCCCTGATGACCGCAATTCACATCCGGATTGTAATGCAGCTCAACATGAAGATGGGCCGGATACATGCCGCGGTTCGTGCCGATAGTGCCCACCTGGGTGCCGCGCAGCACCAACTGCCCCAACACAACGTTAATATCGTTCAAATGGGAATAAAGCGTCTGGCAGCAAAGAACCTTTCCGGACTTGGGTTCGCGGAAAGCATGGCGCACAATCACAACCTTCCCCCATGCGCCCCGGGCATCCGCCGCATAAGTTACCACCCCGTGGCCTACGGAATAAACGGGATCTCCCAAATCGGAATTGCCTCCTTTATTTCCGTTCCAATCCTCGCCCATGTGGCGGGGACTTTTCAGCCGCAAACCGCGGGACCGGTAATAGCCGTTGCCGTCGGGTTTTCCTACCGGAAAATCAAAACCGTCACAAAGAGGAACAAGCGCAAATTTGCTGTCCCGCCGGGCCATGTAAACGGGAGCGCTCTCGCTGATAAACGCGGAACCGGTCAGAAAAACCAGCGCCAGCAGTAAAAAACGGAAATAAGACATGGGAACGAAAGTCCTTTGTATGCTAAACGGCTCCCTACTCCGTATCAAGCGGAATTCCCCGCATGTCGGAGTTAGAATTCACTAACACTCTGTCCCCTGTTTCCCACCCCCTTTCAACTTGACACCAAAATCCCCATATGAAAGAAAGGAGGAGCTGGCCCCGTATTTTTCAGCACACTTTTTTCTGCATGAACAAGCTAACCACACTCTTCCTCGGAACGGTTCTATCTTCCTCCATGCTGCCCGGCTGGACCGCAGCACCACCCAAACCATACGGCGCGATTCCAACACCCGCCCAAATTAACTGGCAGCGCATGGAATTCTACGGCTTCATCCACTTTGGCCTGAATACGTTCACGGGACGGGAGTGGGGTTACGGCGATGAAGACCCGAAAATCTTCAACCCCACGGATTTTAATGCCTCCGATATCGTCTCCACCTTTAAAAAAGGCGGAATGAAAGGAATGATTTATACAGCCAAACATCATGACGGCTTCTGCGCCTGGCCCACCAAATCAACGGACCACAACATCACCAAGAGCCCTTGGAAAAACGGAAAAGGAGATGTAGTCAGGGAATTCGCCCTTGCCTGCAAAAAGCATGGCATCAAATTCGGCACCTACCTCAGCCCCTGGGACCGTAACAACGCGGATTACGGCAAGGATGGCTACCTGGACGTTTACTACAAACAAATCCGGGAACTGCTGACCAATTACGGGCCTGTCTTTGAAATCTGGTTTGACGGAGCCAACGGAGGAGACGGCTATTACGGAGGAGCCAGGGAAAAGCGCAATATCGGTGATGCGGAAAAATACTACAACTTTGAAAAAATCGTGGAAATGATCCGTAAAATCCAGCCTGGCTGCATCATCTGGGGAGCAGGCCATCACGGAGACGCCCGCTGGGGAGGCTCCGAAAAAGGCCACGTCAACTATCCCCATTGGAGCACCGTAGGGCTGAACGGCGGGGGCGGAGGCACCGGCAAACGCGGCGGAGAACGCTGGGTGCCGGCGGAAGGAGACACCACCATCAACCATTCCGGCTGGTTCTGGCACCAGGGACAGGCATCCCGCGTTAAATCCCCTGAAGAACTTATGCAGGTATGGTTTGACTCCGTAGGCCGCGGCGCCAACCTCATCCTGAACGTGGCGGCGGACAAAACGGGCAGACTGGATCCTGCAGATGTCAAATCCCTGCTGGAATTCAAGGAACTGCGCGACAAACTATATGCCAGGGACTATGCATTGGGAGCAACCGTCACAGCCAGTCAGACGCGCGGCAACGACAAAAAATTCTCTCCCTCCAACATGACGGACGGCAACATGGAAACCTACTGGGCCGTGGAAGATGACAACCTGACCCCCACCGCCGTTATTACGCTGCCCAAACCTGCCACTTTCGACGTTATCCGGCTGCGCGAACAAACACGCCTGGGGCAGCGGGTGGACTCCTTCAATATTGACGCTTTCATCAATGGCAAATGGGTTTGTATTGACAATGAAGGGAAAACCATCGGCAACCAGGTCATGCGCCGCCTGAACCGCCCTATCACCACACAGAAACTGCGTCTGCGCATTACAGGCAGCCAGGCCACGCCCTGCATCTCGGAATTCTCCCTCTTCCGTCAGCCTGCGGGCGCTGTGCGGCCCTCCATTTTCCGCCGCGCAGATAACCTTATCATCATTGCGGACGGCAAAAACAAAATCCTGTACACGACGGACGGCAGCGAACCCAAGGCGGGGTCTCCCGTTTACAGCCAGGGTGCTAAATTTACGGAAAGCGGCATTGTCAAAGCCCGCTGCCAATTCTCCAACGGTAAATTGGGCCCTGTCAGCCAGGCTAAATTCGGCATCAGCAAAACCGGATGGAAAGTGAAAACCGCCACATCCGGGAATGCAACGGCGGCCATAGACGACAATCCGGAAACCTCATGGCTTGCCAAGGCGGAAGCGCCTCAATCCTTTGTGGTGGACATGGGAAAACCGTACCAGGTTTCCAGCTTCTCCTACCTGCCCAGACAGGATGGAAAAACCTCCGGCATGACGGATAAATACCAATTTGAAGTAAGCGCGGATGGGAAAAACTGGACGAAAGTGGCGGAAGGGGAATTCTCCAACCTCCGCGCCAACCCCATTGAGCAATCCGTTAATCTCAAAAACATGAACGAACCCGTGCGTTACTTCCGCTTCATCGGCACCAGTTCTCTGGACGGCAACAGCGCTTCCGCTGCGGAGATAAACGTTTTCGGCACTCCCGCAGGCAAATAAAAAACTTCCCTGATTTTTCTCACCAGGGCATTCCGGTTTTTTGCGGCCGGAATGCCTTTTTTGCGGCACGAACCCATTTGCAAAACAGGCTCCGGCAGACAAACCGGCATCAAGGAAAACAGGAAAGAACAGGCCTGAATTCCGTCCAACTCATCCTACAGCGCTTCAGCAGACTGGGAATGTCCCGTATATATCGCCGCAACGGCCAAAGGTCTAAAGAGGCGGCTCCGGCATGGCTGCCGTTTTCAGCCCCCGCCGGTATGCGGAACATATTGAAATCGGAAAGAGCCCTGCAACCCCATGCCGACGGCAGAACCCCAGAAAAAACGCCTGCTTCCTGAAATCAGCCACGATATCATCTCCGGAAGGCTTCTGTTCCATTTCCTGTTTGTACGAACAATCTTTTCCCTGCCGTCGAAAAACCTGGAGCTTTTCCTTACATCGTAAAATTCTATTTTCAGCAAACAACGGGCAAACCCGGTCAACTCGGCAAGGGACTTCCGCAAAACAGAAGCTTTCCTTTCCAAAAATCAGGCATGAAAAAGGGCACATCCTTTTGGATGCGCCCTGTACAAATCATGCTGGCGGCGAATTTATTCCTGGCCGCTGAAATCAGGCGTGAGGATCAGGAACTGGTCACTGATGTCTTTGCCCCTTCTCTTGGGAATGAAGGTATCCTGAAGGTTGTCGTTGTCGTCCAGTTCCAGGGTCTTGGCGCTCTGGGCAGTCGTGAAAATCAGAACCTTGCCGCGGAAGCTTTCCGGGTCGAAACGCACGGCATTGCCGGCCACAACGGTGCTGCCGTCTTCACCGGGAAGCACGGAAGTGACCATCAGGGGATATTCCCCCACGGAACTTCCAATACCCACTTTCTTGTTATTGTCACCCTTGCGCATGACGTAGGAAATGCCCACTTCACCGGGGGTCAGGGCTTGACCGTCGTAAATTTCGCCGTTGGGAGTAACGGTGGAACCGCCGGAAGGAGTCTGAACCTTGGCGTAGAAGTTGCTTTCGGAAACAGACTCATTGCCCAGAAGCTGACGGAAATAGTCATTGGAAGTATCGCCCTGAAGCGCGCCCAGGCCGCTCATATAATTATGCTGGGCCACAACGCGGTCGGCAGTGATGTCATCGGGGAAATTGCCCAGTTTGCTGTTGGACTTGAACTCGTTCATCGCCACGCCCACGTTCTTCATGTTGGTCAGGGCCTGCATCTGGTCGCCTTTGTTGATCTGGTTCAGGATAGGACCATATGCCACGGAAGCCAGCAGGGCGATAATGGCAATGACAACCAGGAGTTCAATCAGGGTAAACCCCCTGCGTAACTGGTGTGTTGCAAAAGATACTTTCATTGTTGGATATGATGGAATGTTTACAGTTTAAGAAAACCGTACGTGGTTATCTATGTTCGTTTCTACTATTAACGCGATTTCCCAGTCAGGACAAGCATATTCTCATAAAAATCTTGGTCCTGCAAGGAATGAAAACTCTCCCGCAGCCCCCTGCAAAAGGCCCGGAAAATACCGGGCCATGGGGGAAAATCCTACCTGCCGCTGCCGAAAAAGGAACTCAACCCTTCCAAAGCTCCGGCGGACGGCCTGTCCTCCTCGGCAATCACCTGCCGCTGGAGTTCCGCGATCTCTTCCAGACCCTTGCGGCCTAATTCCAGCATCCGGTTCATCTGGTCCGCCGTGAACACGGCCTCTTCACCGGAACCCTGCACCTCCACAAACTCTCCCTGGTCGGTCATCACCAGATTCATGTCCACTTCCGCATCCTTATCCTCCACATAGCAGAGATCCAGCAGAGCCTCTCCCTCCAGTATTCCCACGGATACGGCGGAAACCAGCCTCTTCATGGGAGACTCCGCCAGCTTTCCTTCCGCGACAAGCTTGTTCACGGCAATGGCCAGAGCTACGGAAGCCCCGGTAATGGAAGCGGTGCGGGTACCGCCATCAGCCTGTAAAACGTCGCAATCCACCCAAATCGTGCGCTGGCCGATCTTGCCAAGATCCACGGCCGCCCTCAGGGAACGGCCGATCAGACGCTGAATCTCGCTGGAACGTCCGTCCAGTTTCCCCGCCGTAATATCCCGGCGTTTACGGTCAAGCGTGGAATAGGGAAGCATGGAATACTCCGCCGTCAGCCATCCTCCTTCCACACGCTGAACCTTCATCCAGCGGGGTACATCCTCCTCAATCGTAACGGCGCAAATCACCTTGGTGCGTCCGAAAGTCACCAGCACGGAAGCCGTGGCATTCGGGGCAATACCCGTTTCAAAGCTGATCGGACGCAACTGGTCCACAAGTCGTTTATCCTGACGTTCCATGCGGGGAATCATGACGGATGCCGTCATCTTTTTCAAATGGAAAGATGGAATTCCCGTTCCAAACCGCTAATATCCCTCCCATGAAACACCCTCGTACCCGTGTGGCCGTCATTGACGTGGTGGCCCTTTCCCGCCAGATGATGGAACACATGCCGCGGCTCTCCGCCTGGGCGGAGGGGCGGAACGTTTCCTCCTTCCCCCCGGCCTTTCCGGCCCTTACCTGCTCTGCCCAGAGCACCTACGTGACAGGGCTTTCCACGCGGGAGCACGCCATTCCCGGCAACGGATGGTACAACCGGAACATGTGTGAAATCCAATTCTGGAAGCAGTCCAACAAGCTGGTGCAGGGCCCGCGCCTCTGGGAGAAACTGAGGGAACGGTACGGCTCCGGCTTCACCTGCGCCAAACTTTTCTGGTGGTACAACATGTATTCCACGGCGGACTGGACCATCACACCGCGCCCCATGTACCCGGCGGACGGCCGCAAGATCTTCGACATTTACACCCAGCCCATGGAACTCCGTGAAACCATTAAAAAGGATCTGGGAGAATTCCCCTTCCCCACCTTCTGGGGCCCCATGGCAGGAATCCAGTCCTCCCAATGGATAGCGGACTCCGCCCGGTGGGTGGAACGGAAACATCGCCCTGACCTCAGCCTCATCTATCTGCCCTATCTGGACTATGACCTCCAGAAATTCGGCCCATCCTCGACCCAGGCCGCCCATGCGGCAGAGGCTATGGACGGTCTTCTCTGCGACTTGATCGACTTTCTGGAACATGAAGGCGTCACCCCCGTCGTGCTCAGTGAATACGGCATTTCCGACGTATCCCGCAGCATTGCCCTCAACCGCCTCTTCCGGGAACGGGGCTGGATCACCGTCAAACCGGAAATGGGTACGGAAATGCTGGACTGCGGCGCCTCCCGCGCCTTTGCCGTGGCGGATCACCAGACTGCCCATATCTACATCAATGATCCTTCCGTAAAAGAAGAAGTAAAAGCGCTGCTCTCCGCCACCCCCGGAGTGGAAGAAATCAGGGAAACGGACTTCTCCGGCCTTTCTTCCGCGGCTCTGGAACGCCTGCCGGAATTCACCGCCGTCGCGGCCCCCGACGCATGGTTCACCTACTATTACTGGCTGGATGACACCAAGGCGCCGGACTTCGCCCGCTGCGTGGACATCCACCGCAAACCCGGCTATGACCCCGCGGAAATGTTCTTTGATCCGGGCCTTACCTTCCCCATGTTCCATGCCGCCGCCTTTCTGCTGAAAAAAAAGCTGGGGTTCCGCGCCCTGATGAAAGTTATCCCCCTCAATGGCGACCAGGTAAAGGGCTCCCATGGCAGAGACCGGGTGCCAGCGAACCAGCAGCCCGTATTCATCGGCCCGGCCTTCCTGCCGGAAATTCATGCCGCTGAGGATGTCCATCAAGCCATCCTCTCCGTCTTTGAAAAAGAATGATGGAGAAACTCCCCCTCAGCGGGCATCCGGACGGGGGACATATTCCAGGCCGGGAACGCAGAACACTCTGAACAAAAGCATCCCTTAACTACGGCATTCAACCTCCACTCCTGTCAACACAGGGATTTTGCAACTGGAAAGCCAAACGCTCTTCCCATCCTCTCCAGCACGACATGCTTGTTCCGCCATATCGATGTTTCCCTCCGCAAATCCGGCAACAACGAACGGGCGTCTTCGCTATTGTCCCGTTCATTCGCCAGACAGACTCCTCCTGTCAGTGCAAACGTTCCAGCAGGGCATCCATGTCCATGTAATCCTGCCCGTGAATCAATTCACCGAGAATGGGCGCATCGGAAAACTCCTCCACCATGCTCCTGTTCGTCACGCAGGCAGTATCCCATTCATCTTTCACATTATTGAACACGATGCCCAGGCATTCCAGGCCGCGTTCCTTGATTGCATTCAGCGTCAGCAGGGCATGGTTGATGGCTCCCAGCTTGTTGCCGATCACCAGAAGAACAGGCAGCTTGAAATCCGCAGCCATATCGCTGAAATTCCTTCCGGGGCCAATCGGGACTTCCCATCCTCCCACCCCTTCCACCACCACGCACTCATGTGCGGCGGACAAAGCGTCATAAGCCCGCAGGATAACCTCTTCATCCACCCGCGTATTCTCCAGCCGTGCGGCCACATAGGGACACGTGGCATTCCTCAAAAAAACGGGATTCAGGTCATCCAGCGTCAGCTCCTTCGGCCCGGCTTCGCGCAAAAGGCGGGCATCCTGCCTGTCTCCGCAGGCCACGGGCTTGAATCCGGCGGCATTGATGCCCGCTTCTCTTAGAGACTTGACGATCAGGCAGCTCACATAAGTTTTCCCGACTTCCGTATCGGTACCGGTAACAATGAAATTCCTCATAACGGTAAATATTCAGGGATGGGACCTTCTAATCTCCTCAAGCTGCCCGCGGGAGGACACGCCGTCATTCGTGGTCACCCAGTGATTGATGAAAGACCAGATAATCACGGCCAACACCAGGCAGAACAGCTTGGCCGGCCAATTAAGCAATAGCAGTTTTTTCATTGGAAGAAGAAATATTCAGCAGCTCTTCAAGGCGTCCCTTCAACTGTTCCGGAGTCAGGTTGCGTTCCAGTTTCCCGCCTACGGCCAGGGCAATAGCCCCCGTCTCCTCGGACACCACCACCACTACACAGTCGCTCTCCTCGGACATGCCCACGCCCGCGCGGTGGCGCAGCCCCAAGGTACGGTCGCTCATTTCCTTCTGGGAAACCGGGAATACGCAGGCCGCCGCGGAAATGCGGTCGCCGGAAATCACCACGCCCCCGTCGTGGAGAGCCGTCTTGGTATGGAAAATCGTCAAGGCCAGTTCCGGAGAAAAAATGGCGTCCAGCTTCACGCCGGAATCCTCAATAGGCTTCATGCTGATGCTCCGCTCAAAAGCGAACAGGGCGCCGAACCGCTGGTTGGAAAGCTTGCTTACCGCCTTGCAGAAATTATCCAGGAAATCCACCCGCTGAAGCTTGGCAAAGGAAGAAAAAAACGGGTGGCTTCCCAGCTTTGCCAGACCCACGCGCAGCTCCGGCTGGAAAATCACCACCAGAGCCAGCGCCAGGCCGGGGGCGAAAATGCGCGTCAGTATCCATGAAATAACATTCAGCTGAAAGAAAAAGGCCAGCACCACCAGGGCTAGAAAGCAGGCGAACAGCCCCACCATGATGCGCGCGCCGCGCGTTGCGTGGAAAGCGCGGTAAATCTGGTACAGGAACACCCACAGGATGAAAATTTCAACGATCGCCCGGAGCGCATCCTTGATCACAATCCAGTCCCACATGCCCAACAGGCTACACAACAACCCGCCCGAATGCAATACCGATCCTCTCGCGTTGCCGGCAGAAGCCGGAAATTAACCGTTCATCTCAGTTCCCCGAATTTGCAAACATCTCTGTACGTTCCGGAGACTGATAGAAGTCCTCAAAAAAAAGAACGGCTCTTTGGAAAACAAACAATAACAATAATTAAAAATTGGATTAAATAAACAATGTTAATCCGCATAAAGCAAGGCTTCAGAAAACTGAAATTCTCTCTGGATTTACGGCATGAACTTGCGGCGGATATACTGAAAAACCAAACAAAAAATAATCACCAAATGATAGCAATCGAACAATTAAAAGAAGTAGGGAAAATCTGGCTCGCCTGGGTAAGGCTTCAGGATCATGATCCTGCCGAAGTCACGCAAATATTTGAACAACTTAAAGGAGAACTGGATGTAAAATTAGGAAGAGGCTGGCAAAAATATGACCCGGTAATAAAAAAAGGAAGGCCCCAATCCTATAAAAAACTCTTTCAAGAATTAGATAGTGACAGTCAGGAATCCGCAAATGCATTGATCAAATATTTCAATGAGGGAATCCCGGAAGACGCTCCTGTCTCGCCAGTCATACACCTCATTCTCATCTTATGCGTCTGTGAAGTAGGACGTGGATATGGCCAGGCGCCGGACAATATACTGGCTTATGCACATGATCTCATTGATTATCCCAATCTCACATGGAGCTCACTGCTGGACACAGCGGGAAGTTCCCCGGATTTCGCATTTCTATGCAAGGGTGATTCCGACGAAGATTATAAGGAATAATGCATGAGCGCCGTCCGCAACCGACCCTCCGGTGAGCCTCCCGCACGGCATGGGTTCCCTGTATCCGGGCACAGGGGACTTCACCCCCATCGTCGGCAAAAGTGACAGCCGCAGGCGGGCTCGGGCAACTCAGAAACATTGGCGGCCCTTCCTGCCTTCCGTCTGTCTCAATCCTGCGGACGTCAAAAGTTGGTGCATCAACTTCTCCCATCACCGCAATTTCCGGGCCAAAAACCTGGCCTCCGTCATGATAACGGACACCTTCCTTTTCCGGAAATACTGGATGGCCGCCTCATGGGGCAGATGGACCCAGAGCGGCACCAGGCCCATCTGGCGGAGGGCATCAAATAAAACGCAGGCGGCCCCTACGCCCGGCAGCCTCAGACGGCCTGCCCGTCCATAATCGTAATAATGCGGTCCCCTCTCCGAGCCAGATGCTCGTCATGCGTCACAATCACCAGCGTTTTGCGGGACTCGTCCGCCAGGCCGAATAAAAGGTCCAGCACCTCCGCTCCGTTCTTCCGGTCCAGGTTCCCGGTGGGTTCATCCGCAAAAATAATGGGAGCGTCGTTCGCCAGGGCTCGGGCGATTGCCACGCGCTGCTGTTCCCCTCCGCTCAGCTCGCTGGGCAGATGGTTCAGGCGGTGGGACAAGCCTACGCGCTCCA